>Ga0209829_10000174_pt1 | contig 58499 bp, 79 predicted proteins | sample C_140205_EF_Meta_FD_187311 | JGI IMG/M metagenome (GOLD analysis project Ga0209829, IMG submission 187311) | Freshwater microbial communities from Lake Croche, Canada to study carbon cycling - C_140205_EF_MetaG (SPAdes) (version 2) | ecosystem: Environmental > Aquatic > Freshwater > Lake...
GTACTTCATCGAAAGGGTAGACGTTCTCTCGGGAGGCGGGAGCTACTGGAAAAGCCCGACGTTAGTTGTGTCGGGCGGCAGTCCATTGAAGTCTGCCCAACTACGTGCGGTGGTGCAGGGCGGCAGCGTCGTCAGTGTCAATGTCGTTGACGGCGGCTCGGGATTCACTGGCCTGCCGACCATTACAGTAGACGAGTCAGGGGTGAAGGGCGGCGGGTTCTTGGGCTTCGCCGTGGTGGGCACAGACCCCGGCCAGCAAGGGTTCGCATCCGCGCTCAACAAGACTTGCAGCGTTTCCAACAGCGGTGGCTTGAGCTACTTGAACTTTGCCAGCACTGCCGACCGGGATGCAGTGAAAGTAGGGATGTCAGTATTTGGCACTGGCATGGCCGCAACCTACGTAACTGCGGTTTCTACGTCCACTACGCAGGCTACGCTCGGGGATGTTCGCGCGACATTGGCCAGCACCACTATGACGTTCTCGTCGGGCGTGGTGACGGGCAGCTTCACGAAGAACACCCACGCCTACACTGACGATCTTGCCAACACGACTATCGCCATCAAGAGTGGCAGCGACACGACTTCGGTGCCCGCCACGTACTCGGGTTCGAGCTACTCGGCCATCATTCCGCTGATTACTCAGGGGGCAAGTGCGGGGAAAGGTGCTTCCGCTCTTGTCTATTTCGACAAGACCGCATCTTCACCGCTCAACTACCAGCTCGGGGGAAACGACTTCTGGACGGGGTCGGGCAATGGCTTTGCCAGCTTCGGCACCAGTAGCACAAGGTTCAAAGTATATGACGGTGAGTATTTCTACAATCGGGCCAGCCCCATCGCTCGCCCTACGCCCGAGAACACCAACATCGTCGGCTATCGCTATTGGTGGGACAACAAGGATTTATTCGCCGCCATCACGCCGGGGTTCACGTATAGGTTTGCCGGTCGCCAGCCGTTGAATCGCGTAATCAATGTCAACGGCAGCGGAACCCCCGGCTACACAACCGGCCTAGCCTATGTCCCTGACTACTACACTATTTCGTATCGATATTTCACAGGTGCCCGCTCACAGATCGGCACCAGTGCGGACGCCGCTTCCTTGTGGCAGTGGGGCGAGGCCACTGTGCAGATTAACGGTGGAGTGCCCTACGTAGACATTACCCTCACGCCCGCACAAAAGACCCCCGGCGTGGCGTATGGCAAGGGTGCTGGCTACGTTGCCCCCCGGGTACGCATCTGGCTGCGGTATTGTCCTGCCTCTTGGCTTTGGAACGATCAGCCTGACGCTGGCTACACCCCTGTCAACACAGTAGAGAACGCCCAGCCTCAGACGGCTAACCAAGCCATCAACTTCTATCACGGCAGCTACGCTCAGTGGCTACGCGGGACTTCGGGCTACGCCATAACAACAGGTGCCCCAGCCGACACTAACAAACGCTGGTGGCATCCGGGCAGCACCAGCAACTCGGCGGGCACTCTCAAACGCCCCATCGTTGACTTCCGAACGTCATTTGCCGCAGACGCGGCAGGCATAGCGAACGGCACAGTCGAGATTCTGGACTACGGAACGGGCCTAGAGTCGGGGACACTTTTTGCTCTGCACTTTGAGCAGGCCAACTCCAATCATGTCGGCCTGTTCAACGTCGTCAACGTCGGCAACAACAACCGCACTACGTATTTCAATAGAGGAGCCTACGGCCCGCTCTGGTACGCGGGGCCTTCATATCAAGACAACAACCCCGCCATGACGCGGTACGATAGTGCCGTCCAAAATATAGGGGCGTTCCACGACCAAAGCGTAGCGGCGACCGCCCTCGGCTCTCAGCGGTTCTACTTCGGGGCCAACACCACTGGTGGCGGGCAGACGGGCATCCCCGCGCGAGTGCTGACCAGCCCGCTCCCGACCGTCATCTCGGGCGGCGGGTTTTTCAAATCCGGCGACACCGCGAGCTTCACCCTGCGGCAGCGGGATATTGGCACTACGGGGTTTACCGATTCCGAAACTTATACGTTCAGAGCATCGCAACTGACATCGCCCGGAACCCAAACGCAGATTACTCGCGTCGATGTTTCCCAGCCGGGGGCAGGGTATCTGTCGGCCCCGACCTTGGTGGCGACGGGTGGCGGCGGGGTGGGATTGCAGCTTTCTGCTGCGGTGAGTGGTGGGGCGATTGCCTCTGTGAGTGTTGCCGACCCGGGCACTGGCTATTCCTCGGGGCCGATCATCACTACCGACTCCCGCACAGCGCAGCTCATCCCTGTCATGCGGCCCGCGATGCGGGGTGCGTACCGTTGTGCCTACCGCTTCGCTGATTGGTCTGCCACCGTTATTTCCACAGTCACCGCAACAACGGTCAACGGCAGTGCAGCGGTCTTCGTGAGTTCCGCGACGGGCATCAAGCCGGGGATGGTACTTGAGGGTGAGGGCCTCCCGTGGCAGGCCAAGGTTGTCTCCATTGCGGGGGCAACACTGACGCTGTCTAGCCCAGCCACCATCGACGGGTCCACCTCTGCCGTGGTGCGGGATATGTCCAAGCCCATCACCTACAGTTCGTTCTCCCCGATCACTGACGTTGATACTGCCTCGTCTGCATCCGCCGCCCCCAGCCAGATGGTGTGGTCGCTGGCTGGTGTTCAGCCGCCCGCACGCGCGCAGGTGGTTGAGTTCTTTCGCACCTCTGCCGATCAGTCGCTTGTGTTCTACCGGCTAGAGCAGTACGGCCTGTGTGCAGGTGGGGCTATCACTCAGGTTGGCACAGACACCCTAACTGACGAGCAGCTCTTCGATGCGAGCCGCAGATTCTATGCCGCCGTCCCGGTAGTTTTGCCCAACGGCAATCTGAACGCCTATCGGTTCGGCGTTCCGCGATCCGACAGGAGTGTGTGCGTGTCTTATGGCGACCGGCTTTGGTACGCAGTCTCCACTTCGGGGGATAAGTGCAACACTGTGTCGTTCAGTGAGTACGATGAGTTTGAATCTTGTCCAGACATCAACGAAATCACCATCCAAAACAACGTAGTCAGTGCCGACACAATCACCGCCCTAGTGCCGTACTCGACTAGCCTCATGGTGTTCCAAGGGAGCCACTGCTATTCCCTTGACTACAACACTAGCCCGCTGGATGACCCCGCCATCTCCCTCATTGCACAGCGGGGGTGCTTGAACCAACGATGCCATGACATCTTTGACTACAGTATGTATTGCATGGATGAACGGGGCATCTACGCCCTATCGGCCAGCGGCGACGTTGAGAACCTGTCCGACACCATCGGCAACTACTTCTATGACAACTTGATTAAGTTCTCACTCAAGCACACCTTCTTCTTGAAGGTTGAGAAGTCTACGAAGATTCTGCGGGCGTTTGTTTGCGTCAATTCAACTACGTATCCAGATACCGCCCTCTGCTATCGGATAGGGGAGAAGACTTGGTGGGTGGAGACTTTCCCGACCACCCTCACCGATTCATGCGAACTGCGTAGGCTCACGCGCGAGCAGCCCGTCTACGCCAGCGCGAGCGGGGATATTTACGCCTTCACGGGCAACACTGACATAGCCTATCGGAGCCTATCTGCGGCTGGAGTCAGTGATGCTGGCGGCGGGTACATCACGCCACCTACTGTGACGGTGGACCCCTCAAATGCCTCTGGGGTTGGCGTCGGGGCTAGACTTCGAGCGATCATCGCAGACGGTCAAGTCACAGAGGTTCTCGTCCTCGACGGCGGCTCGGGTTACGGATCATTCGGTACTGCCGGGGATGACGGCATAGTTCCATTTGTCTCGTCGGTGCCGCTTCTTATAGGTGCGCCGCCTGCGGGCGGGACGCAAGCGATTGCAGCCGCTACCGCCCTTGCCCCCGACATTCGCCGGTATCAGACGGTCAACTGGTCGTTTAAGAGCGGGGCGATGGAATTCCTCACAGACGGCAACACTCGAAACGGCGAGCGGATGACAGACCGATCTGTGATCCTCACCTACGAACCCACGGCCACCAGCCACCGCGTCGATCTAAGGGAATACTTCAACAACGCACCCTACCCACGCAGCAATACCATCCACCGCGACCGGGGTACGGGCTTTGTGCAGGAGCCAGACGGGGCCAGGACGAGTTTGGACATCTCGGCAACTCGCAGTGCCTTGGGCCTTGCAACCGGCGTGGCTAAAGCCCAGTTCGCGGGCAGGAGTTACGAGGACATGGCCAGCTCCGACAGGCACATAGCGGTCGAATTTGCCCATATCTCACAGGCGATAGACCCAGCAGTCAGTACGCCATCGCAGGTTGTCCTCCACTCCGTAGACGTTCGAGGAGTGCAGGAGAATGGCTAGTCAGTCTGGCAATCTGATCCAGAACCTTATTTCTGGGGGCATGGCAGCACCGCTGGCCAAGCTTGTCGCCAACGCTATTGCCAACGGCAACACGGGCCAGTTGTCGAAGGGGGGCGACTCCGTAGACGGCACGCCCGCGCGGGCAATGCGAATGATCGACGCCGACGCTCGCCGGTATCAGTTCCCGAATCTGGACTACTCCCCCGACCAGCCCTATCAAGACACTCTCGGGGATAGTCCGGTGCAATATACGGACGCAACCGGCATCCACCCGTACCAAGACTCGCAGCCTGTCAAAGCTAGTCCACCATTATCGCAACCTGCGATAAAGGGCGGGGCCTACATCGACGCTGTGCCGGGGGTCGAGAACAACGCCTCTCAGACGATGGTGAGTCTGAGAATCAAGCAGGGGGACGGCACGCACTTGCGGCTCAATCCGGCCACCAACGGCATCGACAGTGTGCCGCTGACGTTCAGCTCCCCACAAGGGATTGTGGCTGGAAGTGTCTCGGAAACAGAGGCAGGGACAGAGATCACCCTGTCAGTGCCAAATCAAACCCTGCTCGGCATCTTGTCGGTCTACAACCGGCCCGTCTATCAGTGTCGGGCGTGGGCACTGTTTTCAGCCAAGAAAAACACGGCTGGCACTGACGACATCTCCACCCTGCCCCTGACCAATCGGCTCATACGCAACAGCGGCAATGTGTCCAGTGTGCTGCGGGCCAGCTCGGGTGTTTACCAAGTGTTTTTCACGACGCCCATGCTGACTACCACCTACGCCGTGATGGTAACGACTAGTGCCGAAACAGTTGTATTGTCAGGGCGGGCAGTTACGGCGAATCACACGACCACATATTGCCAAGTTTTCCTCACGAATGCGGCCCAGACCGCAGTCGAGAACAACAGCGACTACGTGCATGTCGCCGTATTCGAGTAGCTGTCCAGATAAAGGGTAGGAGTTGCCATGCTGCCAAAGCCAAAGTTCGCACAACCGCCCATGAAGCAGGCCCCGGTCACGCCGGGGTTGACGGGCAATTTCGGCTCTAGCATCCCAACCGCCGCACCCCTCGCCGGATCACAAACGCAGCAATATTCTGCGATGAAGCCTGTTTTTCAGCCCCAAGGTGGCGGATTCGGGGCGGCAGACCAAAGCCGCAGCGCGTTTGCCCGGGCCCTCTCGGACTCCGCTAATGTCGGCACTCAGGCCGATATGCAGGAATTCAACCTAGGGCTACAGCGAAAGAGCCAAGACGCGGTAGCCAGAGACGTACAGCAACAGCGGCAGATCGGCACAGACAGATTCGGGATGGGGCGGCAGGCAGATACCGTTCGGGCAGACATTCGCAATCGCCGCGCTCAGGGCATGGCCGACATTGCTACCAAGTTGTCTATCAGCCGCAAGAACGCCAACGCTGCCGCACTGGACAACGCCGTAAATTTTACGACGGGGGCTATGAGCCTCTTTAGCCCCACTGGGTCTTTTAGGACGGGTGCCCACGCAGCCAGCGGGATGCTTGGCGGATTGATGAGTTATTAATGTTTTCTACAGGCAGTTACACACCGACATACGCCGCGCCCATCAAGGCGACGGGCGAAGTTGCGCGTCGCCAGCGTAACGACGCGATGGGCCAGATGGCCTTTTACGGCGATAAACGGCAATACAACCAAGACACTGCCGCAGGCAAGGGCGTGGCCGCTGGCGGGCTGGGGGCTCAGTTTCGGGCGGGCCTCACCGGGGACATGGCCGCGAGCAAGCGGGCCACTCAGGCCCAGGCGGGCATGCTGGACTACCTCAAGGACTCGGCTGGCGAAGACCTACGTTTTAGTAGCGGACGCGCGGAAGAAGCTAATTCTTTGAGCAGTCTGCTATTGGACAGAGACAAGACCAATCTCGACTTCAACCTCAGTGGGCAGAGGCGGCAAATGGAGTCGCAACTCGCACAAAGCCAGAGGGATGCCGAAAGCAAAGCCGCCGACATGCAGCGTAAAACTCGGACCTCACAATCTATCCTTGGCCTATTTGGATTGGCATAGAACTATGAAACACGAACCCCAGAGTGAAGTAGAACTCAACTATGAGTTCGACCTGTCGGACATCAAGCCCGAAGTGGTTACCCGCATGTTGAAGCAGGCCATGAAGCGCGAGGCCATGCGGTCGCTCCCATCGGACAAGCGGAAGGCCGCTGCGGAGGAAGACGACGGGGAGGGGTCTGACGATAGCGAAATCGGGGAGGAGATGGGCAAGCTGGCCGACCTCAAAGAAGAGTCAGGCAAGGCCCCGCCCATTTCGGTGTCGCCCGAGGACATGGCTAAATCTACGGCCAAGAAACTAGCCGGTGACCTAGCTGCGGCCCGTGACAAGAATGCCCCCGGGAAGAAGTCCTAATGTCCAAAAAGAAGCCGCCGAAGCCCACGAAGGCCGTTCAGACCAAGCCGCCGAAGGCCATTCCGGCAGCACAACAGCCACTCGACGGTGGTCTGTCCCGGCAAGTGGACCCCGAGGATGCCCTGCTTCCGACGCCGCCGCCGCGCAACATGGCCGGGAAGATCACTATTGGGTCGTCGCTGCGAGGCTTGTTGCAGCGGGCCAAGAAGTCGGGGGATTATTCCGGCATACGGGCATACGCAGAGCGATTGGACATTGAGCAGCAGCGCAGCCCCAATGAGCCCATCGCCGCCCCGTTCCATGAGGCCCTCAATCAGCTCCCGTCTGCCGACCGCGAGGCAGTAGAGGCCATGCTGAGTGACCTGCCGACATTCAAGGCACTGGACAGCACGGCCTTTGACGACTTGCGGGACGCTACCGGAGCAGTCACTCCAGTAGAGGACGTTGTCGATCCTACCGCTCTCGCAGGGATGCAGCGGCTCAACGAACTCTACAACGCTCAGTCAGAGCTGCGCGTCTCCGTACCAGACTTCGACGCCACTCCTGACGGCAAGCGTCTACAGAGTGAGATTGAGCAGCTCTCGCGGGGTAAGGACTTGTCAGAGATGGCTGGGCCTGACCTGACAGTCGTTGACGCCCCAGATGACATTGAGCCGGGGCCAGCCGCCCCGTTCGAGGTGCCGCTTGACCGCAGGCTATCCACCTACGCAGGCCGAGAGGCCATGCAGAACACCAAGCTCAAGACTAAGTTCGAGAGCGACCCAATTCGTGAGCTGCGGCGATTATCCCCTGAGATGCAGGATATTCGCCGCGTCGAGCAGATGCAGGAAGCTGCCGACAAGGGTGGCGTGAATGTTGATGTGTTCCCCACCCTGCCAGCGGCAGTCGAGGGTACATCTGCCAAGGCTAAAAATACTGCGGCTCGTCTGGCCATCGAACGGGCCGGTACTCAAAGCACTATCGCCCAACCCGGCACCCTCTCGCCCGAATACAACAAGCCGACCCAGCTTGGTGTTCCTTTGCGTGTTGGCGCATCGTCCGACAGGATTGGCGACCTTAATGCAGAGCGGAGCATGAGGCACCCCGCCGACCAACTCCTGAGAAACCTCATTGAGGCGACAGGGGCCAAGACGGGCTCAACTGGTGCGCTTGACACTTTGAGCAGAAGTGACACGGGTGCCTACAGCATCGCGGACATGGATGAGGCTGCAAACACGACTGTCAATCTCGACTCTATTTTCCCCCAAAGCCGTGGACTGTTCCCTTCCATAGGCGCGGACGGGACGACTACGCACGAACAGGCTACGGCTGATCTCATAGCCAGACTGCTAATTGGCAAGATTGAGGCAGCGCAGGGGGTGGAACTTGGGCCAGATTACGTGACCAAGATTACGCCGCTGATTGAGCGAAGCCTGCAAGAGAGTGCCGACACTCGGCCCCGCACCCCAGAAGCCCAGAAATTCTTGAACTACAAATTTCAGCCCGGGCCGCAGGGGATGAAGTTCCTGTCTAAGCAAGCAGGCAGCAACACTTTGAACATCGGCGGGCCTGCCCAGCCAGCACTCCCCGCGCCGCCTGCGGCACCACCCCCACCGTTCATGCTGGATGACATTGAGGGCGTACCGCCAGAGCTAGAGTCGATGCCGCAGCCGCCGCCACCGGGACAGAAGCGGCCAGTACCGCCCCCGCTCGACCTTAGTCAGATGGGTATTCCAGAGCAGTACGGTGCAGAAATGCTTATGGGAATGCCCGACCAGCAGATGAGTCCCCTTCTCCGTCGCATCCTCGCAAGGACTTGACCGGCCATGGCCCCACGTAAACCACCTAAACCAAAAGTTCCGACACCTCCGAAGAACACCACGCCCCCGCCGCTGAACCTAGGGGACGCGATCACGGGGGACCGGCAGAGCAATCAAGTCACCAAGAATATGCGGACTGATCTGACCAAGTTGCTGGTCGATCAGGCCAAAGCTGCCGACCCTAACGCTGATGTGTCCGCAGTCGCCCCCATGGTCAAAGCCATGGATGTGACCGCCCTTGGGGAAGCACTAGATAGGGCCCGCAACCCCGATCCTATTTCTACGGATGCGGATTTAGGCCCCCTGCCACCAAAACCAATCGTAGTGCCCAAGAGGGGCCGCAAGAAAGCCGCTGATACAAACACCCCGCCAGATACCACTCCCGCGCCCATCGAAGTTGAGAAGCAGCGAAAGAAGAAGCAGCAGCCGCGCGACCCCGCGAAGCAGACCTACTCGAAGCCATTAGGCCCACTGCCGGAAGCTCCGACGCCCAAAAAGAGGGCGACTACAGCTAATGACCCGCCCCCTCCTGTGAATGAGGGTACGGAGCCAAGGTTTGGCCAGTACGATCCAGTGGTAACTCTCGGGCGACTCGGATTGACGGGTCTTTTCCACTCCCCGACAGGCATGGTCGCTGGCGGGGCTGCTGCCTTGTACGCTCTTAATAAGCTAGCCGAGATGGGGCGAACTCCACCCCCGGGCCAGCCGCCGTTGCCCCCAGACATCGGCAACATGCCACCGGCATCCCCGCCGCCGCCCCCGGGCGGCACACCGCCCGTTCCGTTCCCTATCGACGAGGAAGACGACGAACAAAAGCTACAGCAATTACCACCAGACGATTACCGCCGATTTCTCAAGAAGTAACCCCCTAGGTAGTCCCAATGGCCATCACGCATATTGCCCGAGTCACTGAGACGTTTACTAATCCTGTTGGTGCAGCAACAACGGTTGGGGCTGCGGACGCCTTCAGCCTCAATACGGCGGTAGGTGCTGTTCTGAGATGCACTGCCACCACCGGAAGCACTGCTGTGGTGGTGAAGTTCTATGTCTTAGGGACTGCGGACGGCACGGGCTTCGAGCTACGCGACGCAACCAATACCGCAGTCAGCGTTACAGTCGCTCCAAATTGTGCCTACGAACTTCCTTCAGAGCTGTTCGCGGCCCCATTTGTTAAGATGATTACTGCGACGGGCACCGCCACATTCACCATTTCCACCAAGTCGTAGCCATGCCATGCCACAAGACCATCGCAAGCTGCGGCCAAGAAAAAAGAAGGTCATTGTTGCCGTCGTCGCCTTCTACTTAGGGACAGAAGGTTCGCCGCCGGATCGGATCACTACGGAAACCAATGACTATCTGATCTGTGAGCAGACGGATATTTCGACCAGCACTATCACGTATTTCGACTTCATCAACTTCCGCTTCTTCTAGTAACAGGTAGCACTCATGGCAGTACCGAATCTCAACGCATCGACCACTACCGTCAATGGCAAGATGACAGTGACCGCGCTCACCACCTCGTCGCAGAACATCGTCAGCGTCGGCGGCGGTGAAGTTCGCTCTGTCCGCGTCCGCGCTATGTTCGTCACCAATCGAACGGCCATTACGCAGAGTGCTACGCTCAACCTTGTGCGGGGGGGCGTGACATACCCTATGGTTTTCGAGGCGTCTGTCATTCGCAATTCTATCTACAACATCGCCAGCCTTGACGATGCGCTGTACCTCGAACCCGGCGACACCATTGCCGCAGCAGCCGGTGCCGCATCGGCCATTACCCTGTTCATTAGCTACGAGGACTGTTTCTGATGCCTAAGAGTAATGCGGGCCATCGGAATGGAAGTCCCGATGCTGCGGATACGCTGACGCCTACTCGCATGGTCGAGCTGGGTGGCAGCATCCCAATGTCACAGGTCCAAGAACTGCGCAAGATTCCATCTGCGCTGCCGTCCCTGTTCCCGCCGTCCAGAGTGCAGAATTACTTCCTCGACATTGCGGGCCCCACATCGCTGCGTCTTACGTGGACTGCTCCTGCCAGTAACGGCGGCTCGTCTGTTTTGGGCTACAAGATTCGTGTCATAAATCAGTCCACAAGTGCGACTGTGTATGAGTCGGCTACCTATGACACATCGCCGTTCACGGCCACTGGACTGACGGCGGGCGTGAGCTACCAAGTGCGGATCGCTGCCGCCAACGTCATCGGCCAAGGCGAGCAAGACTATAGCGATTCCATTCCCGGCGCAGTCAGCCCCGGTGCCCCAACAGCCCTGTCTGGCACTGCCGGTGACGGGACGGCGTCGCTTACATGGTCTGCCCCTGCCAGCGATGGTGGCGCATCCATAACCGGATACGTAGTGGAATACACCCCGGCGGGCGGCTCCGCCCAGACCTCGGGCACCGGCTCGGCAAGCACTTCGTTCCAACTGAACTCTGGCAACTCGACTATCACGAACGCCGTTGCTCAATCTATTAGGGTTGCCGCTGTGAATGCTGCGGGCCAAGGCCCATACGGCAGTGCCGTCAGTGTTACACCCCGTACCGTTCCCGGTGCCCCAACCGCTTTGGCGGCTACATCAAACGCAGACTCCTCTGTTCCGCTCTCATGGTCTGCCCCGGCAAGCAATGGCGGTGCATCCATCACTGGCTATGTCGTCGAGTGGACTCCAGCCGGTGGGTCTGCATCGACTGTCAGCACTGGCTCTGCCAGCACTAGCTATACCAAGACCGGACTGACCAATGGCACTGCCTATGGCTTCCGGGTCGCAGCGGTCAATCCTGCGGGCCAAGGCCCGTACAGCGGGTCAGTCAGTGCCACGCCGCAGACTGTAGGCGACCCGTACTACCAGAAGGTGGCTCTACTGTTGCACTTTGACGGCATAAATACCGCAAATGGCGAATCTGGTCTTACCGATAGTTCGCCATTCCAGAGGTTCGCCTATTTTGCGGGAGGAACGCTGACCACAGATGCCGCAGACCAAAGCCCTGCTGGCGGCACTGCATGCCTGCACTTAAGCACCACCTCCGACTATAGCGGCAATCCTCCGTTTCCGCTCGGTGCCCGCGACCTTGGCCTAAATGCTGGCACTGGCGACTTCACTTTCGAGTGGTGGGGAAACCACATCGGAACGGCTGACACGAATCAGACGATGCCGACCGGGGCTGTGTGGTCTACGGAGAGCGACGAAGCGGGGCGACCGGTAATCTACATCGACAGGCTCCAGAAAACACAAAACGGCCAGTGGGCTGTGGTGCTGACATGCTGGCGGCGGCAGACCGACTACCCGTATCACGAAAATTACCGCTGGGCTGTAGACATCACAGCCCAAGTGGGTCAGTGGACGCATTACGCGGTTAGTCGCACTGGTGGCGTAACTCGCGTTTTCATCAATGGTGCGTTAGCAACCCTTGGCACCACTAGCATGTCGCCCGACTCTCCCGCGCGCGCCTTCGACACGACGGCTACCTCTGTAGCCGATCCATGCGTGTGGAATTTTCCATCTGGAGCTTCTCAGTATCACAACATAGGCATGTCCCTGTTTGGATACCGCTGGGCGAAGGTTGGCGGGTTCGCAGACGAGGTCAGGTACACTGTCGGCGTGGGTCGCTATAGCGCATCCTTCTCGGCCCCTACTGTTGCGTTCCCCGACACCGGACCAAACCTCGCCCCCGACGCACCCACCAATTTGGTCGGAACGGGTGGCAACGCGCAGATTGCCCTCACTTGGACGGCTCCTGCGCGCACCGGCGGCGCGGCGATCACTGACTATGTCGTTCAGTATTCCAGTAACGCGGGCTCAAGCTGGACGACGTTCGCGGATGGCACCAGCACCGCCGCGTCCGCGACTATTACGGGACTGACCAACCTCACGGGATACCTCGTCCGCGTTGCCGCAGTCAATAGTGTGGGCACTGGCGACTATGTAACATCGGGCACCGTCACGCCAAGCGAACCCATCAACATCACGCAACAGCCACTCAACACCTACACTGGCACTAACAGTGCTACGGGAACCCTCTCCGTAACGGCTACTGGTGGCGGCGGCTCACTGACCTACCAGTGGCAGTGGTACGGACCTGACTACCCGAACAGTGACTACACAAATCAGTGGCGAAACCTGCCAGATAAGACCTCATCATCGGTAGTCCTGAGTTCCGACTACATCACAGGCACCATCGGATACTGGGACTTCGATTACTCTCCTAGCGTCCAGATTCGCTGTGCCGTTGCGGTATCCGGCGGCAGTCCGACCTATACGCAGGCAGTGCGATTCCTGTGCCTGCAAAACGCCCACCAGCCATATCCCAATTGGTACAACGGGAGCAATGGCGGCGGGGCAAACTACGGCCAGCCGCAGACGATGTCTCCCGGCTCTACGGAGTCTGTCAAGGTGGACATCAACGACTACTCTTACGGCGGAATCGACATGAGTTGGTTCTCGGGAAACGATGTCACCGTCAAGGTGCAGGTGGCAACCAGCGGATATACCGACGCGGCCAACTGGTCAGACCTGTCCAGCACTGGCTATCGCGGATCGTTCTATGTGGGCGGATACGAGATTTTCCCCAGCACGGGCACTAAGTATTACCGCGCCATAGCCGTAGTTAAGTGGCCGTTTACGGCTACGAACGGCACCTCGTCATTCACGCCGGGGTCGCTGCACATTTACTCCCACAGCAACTACGATGCGTTGCAAGTCACTTGGCCATAATTAAGGAATACTCATGGAACTAGCTACGCCCGTGACGCTGACCGTAGGTGCCGCACAAATGACACTTGAGCATCTTGATCCCGTCTGGATTGACGACACCGCTCGCCGGATTGTGTTCGCCCGACTGCATCCTGCCCTGCGGCTTATGGTTATTTATCGCGGAACTGGGTATGACGCGATTGGAGATTGGACGCAGGCCGGTGCAGAGGGAGCTGTAACTGCGCAGCTTGGCGGCGATCCGCAGTCTGTGCTGCAATCATTGGTTTATCAAGCGTAAAGACACACGTACTGAGAGCAAGAGGACGCCATGCCCGACGTAAAGATTAGTGGACTGCCCGCAGGAACAGTGACGGGGGCCAGCACTGTAGCCGCCGTGATTAGCGGCGTAACATCTAGAACAACAGTGGTGGCGTCTACGCAGGCCGCACTGAGCGGGCTTGGGGTGTATACGGGGACAGACACCGTAAGCATCGGCACGGCCACTATCGCGACGGGGCCTCGGCTGCGGGTCTATGGGGCTATCACCGGGGCGGTCGGCTCGAACGCTGTCGTCTGTGACTCCTACGTTGCCGCTGATGTGACCAGCTCGGCGCGCAGTTTCCTCGCGTACCCCTCCACGACGGCAGCGGCTTTTACCCTCGCGCAGCTTGTCAGCTTCTATTCTGGATTTAATAGCAAGGGGGCGGGGTCCACCATCACCTCGCACATTGGGTTTCTGGCCGAGTCCAGCATGACGCAGGCCACAAACAATTACGGCTTCGTTGGCAATATCGCCGCCGCCACGGGGTGCTGGAATCTTTACTGCGGCGGCACGGCCCAAAACTACTTCGGTGGCAGAGTCGGTATCGGAACTACAGCCCCAGCATCATCGCTGGAGGTGATGCCAGCGATTTTGACGACCGGGAATTCGCAGGGAATAAACGCCTTCATGTCCAACACGGGCAACGCAGTCACCTATGCCGTGATGGCCCAATCGGTTGGAACGGCTTCCTCGGGTTACAATACTGGTTTTTATGCCAATGCCTATGGTGCCGCATATAACTACGCAGTGCGGATCGTCAACCCATCGTCCGCAAGCGCAAGCAATTGGGCCATCTATTCTGACGCGACCGCGCAGTCCTACTTCGCTGGCAATATCGGGATCGGTACATCAACCCCCACCAACCAGTTGGATGTGAGTGGCAGTTCTATACGCATTCGTACAGCCAGTTCCCCGACTTCCGCTGCAACGGCGGGCAACATTGGTGAGATTCGCTGGGACTCTGGATTTCTGTATATCTGCACGGCCACCGGGGTTGCGGGGTCTGCGACTTGGAAGAAGGTTGCGCTCTCCGCAGCCTAGTGCCGCTGGTCGGCACCCAGCGACCATATCTCTATAGCCACACTAGGAGTCTGCAATGGGCCCGATCCGCGATCTAATCAGCCGCATCCGAGAACGCCGCATGGAGCGGATGGGAAGCCGCCAAGGGCTGTTTCCCCGGCTGCGCAACCTCATCAATCCACTGGATTCGCAGTCCATGATGGATCGGGCGCAGGGCACCAAGGTCGGCACAGCGTCCCCTGCCCCCCTGTCCTACAACAAGCGGCTATTCCCCAGCCTTGCCGGTGGCACCGCTACTGCCGCACCCAAAGTAGCAGGAAAGCCCGCCCCGTCGAATCCGGCGCAGGAAGACTTGGCCTCCCTCACGCCGCCCGGGATCGATGACCTCCACTCGCAGTATGCGGATGCTCAGAAAAGAGAAGCTATTGCGCGGGCGCGGGCCGATGTCCCCGGGCAACCTCCCGAGCGTCGCGCTGAGTTTATTGCTGAAGCGCAGTCGCACGCGCGGCGGGCGCAACAAATCAGCGGCCAATTCGGTACGCTCGACCTATTGCGGCAGGAGAGAGCAGACAAGAAGAAGCCCGCGCTCACCAGCCAGTTCGAGTCTCAGCAGGATGTAGAGCGGCGGATGTTCTCCGGTGAAACGACGCCCGCAGAGGGGGCGATGGTTATTTTTACGGGCTTGCAAGCAGGCCGCCAAACACCACTTACTGGGCAGGCAGCGGACGCGGAGCGGCTTGAGATTCAGCGTAGGCTGACCATGCCGTATTTGGCTGGGCAAATGAGCAATGGCCAAGTGCCGACTCCCGGCACTCCCTTGGGTGCGCAGTTAGAAGTGGCACTGTCTGGCCTGCCCGCCGAGCAACGACAGCCGTACGTGACCGCGTCACTGGGCCCAGAACTCACCAAGAGTTTCATCAGCCGCGTTCAAGCCTCCCATGCCGCATCCCAGAATCCTCGCCCTTTGGACATGGCGGCGGTGATGCAAGCTGCGTCATCCCATTCCCAAGCCGAGCTTGCGAAGATCAGCCCATCGTTCTACGACGATGCTCAGAGCGGTAACATGATAAAGTTCTTTGGGGACGCTGCCAAAGGAGCGGGTCAATTCCTACCAGATGGTGGGGATATAGGCCGAGGTGCTACCAGCCTAGTCAACCAAATCTTTGACCGTCCCGCTGCCAGTGGTGCATCCCCAGTTGGCGCAGCACCCGCTACTCCTATGGCCCCGCCGGTAGCTGCCCCTGCACCCCCGAGTGATGTGTTTACAGAAGGGCCGTTCAAGGGCCGGAAGCGTCCCAAGCCCATCACAGTAAAGTAGTACCTATGTATCAACGTCAGGGGCTCCTACCGTTTCTCATGGCCCACATTCGGGCGCGGCAGAAGGCTGCGCGCGGCCCAGAGCAATCGGCCACCAATGAGTACCAGAGGCAGCAGAAGGCCGCTCATAGGATGATCATGCAGGCTTACGGGTCTGCGTCTGACGATACGGAAGCGGACATCCCAGACTACGGACAAACCCTCGCCAAGGCCCTCATGTCCATGCAAAGGGGGGACTGATGCTCGAAGGACTGTCTGGTGGAACCACCCGTCGCGGCAAGCCTGCCCCCGCTGCCAATCTCCTAGGTGGACTGCGGGCCGACAACGCCTTTGTGCCGATGGTCAACGGGGTAACTCAGTCGGTGCCAGACTACCCGCCGCAGCAGCAGATCGACCCCGAGGACATGGGTGACTACGGCGGCAAGATGCGAGTGAGCGACACGGGCATCCTAGGGTTTGGGGCAGAGCCAGTGCCCGCCCCTCCGGCCGATTCAGCCGACGAAAGCCCGATGCTCTTCACCACGCAGCCAGAAGCCCCTGTGCAGGTGCGTCAGTCGCTACCCGAGCTACTGATCGAAGCCTACCGCCGCAAGTATCCCATGAGGTAATGCCGTGGCACTACCGGGAGACATCTACGGCGACCCTTATGCTCCGCGTCCCCGCCGCAGCAGGACGCCCAAGGAGTATTTGCCGCAAGAGGAGCAGGAGTCGCTGCTCGCGCAACTCGCACGGCAGTCAGGCAGCTTTGTTGAGAGCCTCGGGCTTGCACTGGACACCCCGGGTGCTATCGCCAGAGGTATTCTGGCAGGAGAGCCCCTCTCTGGGCTCAACTGGGACTCCGATAAGCGCGTGTCGGGCGAGGAGCTACTCTCGGCCTACGGGATCGACGGCTACTCTGGCAACAAGTCGCTCGACAGCTACCTGTCTGTGCCTATTGGCTTGGCTACAGAAATAGTGACCGACCCTTTATTCGCCATTGGGGGGCCGCTCAAGGCGTACACGAAGGCGGGCAAGATCGCGGATCGCGCGGGGCTTATCAATCTAGCCTCGCAAGCAGCACAGAATAAGCTGGGCACTCTGGCCGCTCGAAACACTCGCACGGGCCAAGGCACAGTAGAGGCGTTCAAGAAGGCGGGCCTCAAGGAAACGGCAGGCAATCTAGCGGCTCGTCCCTACATTGGCCCTCGACTCGCCCAGAACACTGCCACCCTGAGCGATGTGATCGCAGCGGCACCGGACACCGCCAAGGCCCGAGCTGACGTTGAAGCCGCCATCAAGGCCCTAGGTGGGACATTCAATGACGTTGCCAATCAGAAGTTAGGCGGGGCGTTTGGGTTTGGCCTGTTCGACCAAACCGCCGTGCAAGTGCCGGGGGCCGAGGGCTTTCTGGATATGCTCGACTCTACTGGCAATGCCATCCAGTGGTCAGCACCCGCCCGCTATCTGAGTGCGGCTTTTGATAAGCGTATTGGCACGAACAATCTGGACATGGCATCGCAGGTTGGAGCCATTCGCCGCAGTGCCCTCGAAGAGAATCGGATTAGTGGTAGACGGGGGCTGGCCAGCAAGCACCTCCAGATCATCAACGATGTGAAGCTCTCCCCGCAGGCCAAGCAACTGCTTGGTGCCGACTCACTGAGTAGCAGAGAGGGCAACGACTTTCTGACAAGACTGTCTGAAACCAAAAGCACGGCCAACGACAAGCTCATCCTGCGGGCCGCACCCGAGCTTCTCAAGTACCGCCGATCATGGGGCCAACTGCGCCGCTTGATTGGCGAGGAGCGCAAGGCTTTTGGTATCGCTGGCAACATAATGAAGAAGGACAAGTTCGGAGGACGGTATTCTCCGCGCTATGGCGATGAGTTTGACCTAGGCCCCCAAACCCGCAGCGGTGGGGGCAAGGCCGAGTTCTCTACCACCACGCCCGAGGCTATGGGTCGCCGGTCGGAATACATGACTCCCGGCGGTACGGTTGACATGCGAGAACTGTCGGAACTGCCCGACATTCGCAAGCATGCAATGCTGGGGACAGCCTCGACGCTGAGTGAAGACAATGTTGCCGACATGGTAAAGGATTACTTCACTAGCAAGTACGGTAGTCAGATGGTGTCTGACAATGATGCTAGTCAGATTGCCCGTCTCATGGGGCGTATGAACAAAGACCTGCCGGGGAACGTCCCGGCGTTTGCTGCCCATCCGGCGAATGCACAGGCCCGGGCGATCATTAACTCTGCTAAGAGCCGCGCCAATGCGGAGTTTATCTATCAGAGCTTGGGCGAAGCCGCCGAGCAGGTGGATGCTGGCAGCATCGCGGGGGCAGGCTACCGCAAGGCCGACAATGCTTTGAACATGGTGGCCAAGGCTACGGGGCTCAAAACGCACAAAGGCAAGGCCCAGCCCCGGGTAAAACAGCTACTACAAGAGAGCATCGCCAAACAATACAACATCGCTGACCCCGCCACTATCGATCTGGCCAAGTACGCCATATCGGAAGACACTGTTAACCGACTCATCAAGGTACAAGGGTTCTACGAATCGCCCGAAGTGCAGAAGCAGGTGCTATCGCTCTTTGATAAATACACGCGCGTATTTAAGGGCTTTGTCCTCGCCTTTCCGAGTCGCTTCGTTCGTGATAGTTACAGTAATCTCTATAGTAACTGGGTAGTAGTTGGCGATGCCAACCTAGTCATCAACAGCACCGCAGAGGCTTCCAACATCCTCGCGGGCAAGATTGACAAGGTGTTACCATCACTGGCGTCGATCCCCCGTTACAGCGGAAAGTCTCTGGACGAGGTCAAGCAACTATTCCTTCAAGAGTCGGGCGGCTCCGGTGTGTTGTCTGGGCTTTCCACTAGCGACTTACTGAAGAGCGCAGTCGAGGGCGAATACTCGCAGCTTGTCCCCGGGTCGCGGCCTGTGTCCATCTCGGCGGGCCTCAAGACGTTAATACCAGACGGCAGTCGCAGTCTGGGCCAGCAAGTGGGTGACTTCGCCAACATCCAAGGCGTGACTAATAACTACACCACACGCAACGCCCTGCTACAGAGTAGTAACCAGATCGGTGATGCCATCGATAGTATGCACCGACTAGGTGGGTACATCGCATTGCTAAAGAAGGGCTACTCACCGGAGCAAGCGGCCAAGGAAATCAAGCGGGCTTTGGTGGATTACGGCAGTCTTACAAGTGTGGAACAAAACCTGTTCAAGGCCCTGTTTCCTTGGTGGAGTTTTACTAGTAGAACGGGCAAGTTCGTAGCAGAAGAGTTGGCGACGAAGCCGGGAGGTCGCTTTGCCCAAACGCTCAGGGGGCTCAATGTCACACAGCGGAGTGACGACGACCAGTATGTGCCTGCGGCACTACGCAGCCAGTTTGCCCTGCGTGTCCCCGATGAGTTCCGGCCCTACATGGGCCTGCCGAAGAGTGATGCTACTACCTTCTTAACCGACGTAGACATCCCCGGTGTGGACATCTTGAATCTAATACGTACCACGGGCGGTACACCTAGTCTGCTTGGCACTGTGCAGAGTGTGTTCGGTCAGGCCAATCCACTGATCCGCTCTGCCGCCGAGCTAGCCAGCAACACCGATTTTTTCACTGGGCGTCCGCTGGGGCAGTCAGTAACGCGGGCCGACCGCATCTACCAAGGACTGACGGGCCGTACCGATACACTCAATCCACTACTCAAGGCGACGATCAACAACCTGCCCCTGCCCCTGCGGGCGGTCAACACTATCGGCGGGCTCATGGATACGCGAGTCCCGCTGCAACAGCGATTGGTGCGTGAGGGGGTGAATGCGTTTGCGGGCGTGAAGTTGCGCGACGTTGACCCCGAGTGGCAGCTCCAAGATGCAAAGAGGCAGGTGGACGCCAACCTTGGCGAGTTCACGCGCAACAGTGTGCAGAGCTTCATCCCCGAGTCGCTATTGCCATACATATCGCCAGAGCAACTGGCCCAATTCAATCTGGGCAAGGAATTGGACAGGGACATCAAGGGCATCAAGGCCCAGAAGAAGGCGCAAGGAGCAGGGCTATGAGCGACATCATCCGAAAGAGCAAGGGTCTGTACGCCAACATCCACGCCAAGCAAGAGCGTATCGCTAACGGTAGCGGGGAAAAGATGCGGAAACCGGGGGCTGAAGGCGCACCGACAGCCGCCCAGTTCCGCGAGTCAGCTAAGACTGCCAAGAAACGCTAGTCATTTGGCCCTGCGAATAGAGGGTGGCCCCTCTGGCATGTCCAACAAAGTTTGGTCGAGGTAGTGCTTCCAGACCAGCTTGGGATCGGAGTGCGAGAGGTAGTCGCTGGCTTGCCCCGGCGACTTGCGTTGCACATAGGTTGCACAGCTACGCCGCAGAAACTTCGACGAGCCGCTGAATTTATGCTCTGCCAGAAATCGCTGCCACATGACGAAGGCCCGCCGTCGCGGCACTGCCCATTTGAATAGCGTCCCATCCGGTGAGTGCTTGAATAGCAGCCCCACCTCTTCGCCCGTCTCCTCTGACACGGGGCGAATGGTCGTCTTGCCCGTCTTTTGCGCCGTGACTGCCACGCAATTATTTCTAAAGTTCTTGATGGTTAGGGCGTGAACGTCCGCAAACCTCAACCCAGTATCGAAGGCCAAGCCGATCCACGCCGGGATGACCATCCTCCGGGTGACATGAGGCACCCGGAGGCTCACGGGTGTCTCGTCCCGTGCAGCCACCGCAATCATCCGCTCCAGCGTCGTCATGCTCCATGCCTCCACAGGGCGGGCCCTCACCTTGATCCGGTGTAGCCGCAGAGGGGGGCTCTCAGACCACTCGCGGTCAAAAGCCCACTTCCACAACGTCAGAATTTCTCTTCTGATGTTGTGTTTTGTGGCGGGAGTTAGCTGCATTTCTGCCAGGGCAGTGTTGACCGTCGTCGCGGACAGTTGACGAACTAGATGCAAACCGTATGCTGCGAACTTGCGGGCGGTTCTGCATAGATTTGCCCTATAGCCGCCGCTTGCTGCGTTCTCCGCAGAATAAGCGACCGCCAGCTCAGTGAGCGTCATGGAGGATGATGTGCCAGTGCCAAGGACGGGAGGAGCGAATTCTGCGCGGACAGAAGAGTGTGTGGACATAGCTTCGTCTTTCGAGGGGACTGACCCCTGCCAAAAAACCTTAGACCCACCAAAGACAGGATGTTCCAGCGGAACACGCCCCCTTGGGGGGACGGTGGAACAGGGCGGTTTCCATCAGCTTCCCAAGCTGGATGTCGAGGGTTCGAGTCCCTTCGCCCGCTTTTTGTTTCCATCGCGGGGAAATTTTATTTCCCTGACGGTAGAGGAGTCAAGCCTCTATCACACTTGGCCGGAACCCAGTTGCTCCGACCTAAAGTTACTGGACGAAAGTCCCGTTGCTTACTACGAGCGCAAGGTCGCACAGACCGCGCCGCCCCGCACTGGCGAGGCTCTGTCCTACGGGACACTTTTGCATTCGTGGGCCGAGATCGGTGACGAGGCATTTTGGGCGCGGGCTGTCATCTGCCCCAACCAGTACGCCACAAGCACTGGCCTGTGGGGCAAGGTTACCGATGCGTGGGCGAGAGAGTTGCCGCCCGATGCTCTGCCGCTCGCGCCCGCTGACGGGCACAAGCTCAGGGCCCAGACCCTCCAAGTCCTTGCCAACCCCGCCGCCCGCAAGCTGCTGACAACGGCCATCGTCAAAGAGGCCAACGTCCGGTGGCGTTGGAACGGACATCTAGTACGGTGCCGGTTCGACGGGGCGACAGAGGAGTGCTGGTGGGACATCAAGACCACCCGCGACCAGAAGCCGTTGGAGTCTTTTTGGCAGAGCGTCAAGACGTTCCGCTACGACATGCAAGCGGCCATGTATGAGTCAGCCATGGTGGCATGTGGCTGGGACTACCACCCGCTTGTTTTCATAGCCACATCAACAACGTACCCGTACCACTGCTCTGTGGTGACGCTGCCGCCCTCTGTGACTGCCAGAGGGAAGGCCCGCTGTCTGCGGCTCCTCGACGAGCTTGAGACGCGCATCGACTTCGACCACTGGTTGCCCAGCGACTACGGGCAAATCCAAGAACTTCCCTGCCCCCGTTTCTTCAAGGAGAGCTAGTTATGGAAATAGGTATTAGACCAGCCCGCAAAATCTTTCTGTATAGGGAGAAGTCCGACCACACTGGTGAGCTGTATACGGCACTGGCCGCAGCAACAATGGCGTTCCTGCCCGTTGAGAAGGACACTGACGGTGAGTTCGGCAGGTACGCCAGCCTGTCATCGCTGCACCGCTCGACCAAATTGCAATGTGCAGAGGTTGGGCTGGTAGTTACTGGCGAGACAACGCCCATCGACGGTGTTATCAATCTGGCCGCTACCCTAGTCCACGGCCCATCGGACCAGTGGGTGTGTAGTGTCGTCGGCATCCGCGACAACGGTGACATCCGCAGGACGCTGGCAGACATTGGCTGGTGGAGAAGGACGCACTACGCCCTGCTCCTCAACCTCACTGCCGAAGCCGAGGGTGAGTCGCTACCGCCGTCCACAACGGTAGAGGGCGAGGACAGCCAGCCCGCCGCCAGTAATGGCGATTGGCTCATCCAACAACAGCTTGCCGTGGACGCTATTACCACGGCCACGACGACAGCCCGCATCAACAAGATTCTCGCCCGGGTGCGGGACAAGATCGTCGCCGGGGACATGAACCCTCATGGCCTTGGAGCCCTTGAGGCCATGGCCCAGCAACGCTTCGAGAACATCGCGGCAGAGAGGGCGGTGCCCGCATGATCGACGCCGCTGAGTATATCCAGCTTCGCCAGCGGGTTCTCATCGCCGCCGAGGCTGCGCATCGCATCGCAATAAGCCCACATCAAGTGGTGTTCTACGAGCAAGAGGATTACCAGACGGTGTTACATGCAATGGTCTGTCTGAAGGCAGACATTAGGAAATTGGTGTTCGAGTGTCAGATTTTACGGGGAGCTAGTCATGGAGGCAACGATGGAGTCGCTGTACGTATTGTGGGAGGAGTGCCAGAGGGAGCCGATCACACGGGTAGCACTACGCAACGGCTACCCGTCGATGCAAGCCCTGCTATCGGAGTTCCGGCAGGCGGGCCTGACGGGGCGGCGACCAGCCGACCCAAGTCCCGACGAAATACGGGCCGAAACCGAAAGCCTGCGGCAGAAGTGGTCAAAGTCAGTCGAGCAAAGCCGGTGGATCGGTCGCGGTAGGTAGGGATCGGCGTAGTCACTGGAGTGACTAGCACAGGAGTGCGTGTTCGCAGGGAGGTTGAGCGGTATGAGTGGTCTACTGTTTCCTGAGATGGCGGCGGGGGGGGCGAAAACTCCCCCTCCGCTGCTAACGCTACGGCCATACCAGCGGCAGGCTGTAGTCCGAGTCGTCACTGTCCTGAGTGACGCCCGGGCATGTCTAGTGATTGCTGCTACTGGTGTCGGCAAGACAGAGATCATCTGTTCGCTCATAGACACACTAGATGGTGCCATGGAGGGTGCCCTAGTGATAAGCCCCCTCAAAGACTTGACTGCGCAGACAGCGGCGCGACTGAGGTCTAGGGGGGTGGCCTGCGGTGTCGAGCAGGGGACTAACTACAGTGCCGCGCCCGTAACCGTCGCGTGTTACAACAGCCTTCTCTCCCGGGGCCGCTACCAGAAGTATCTTGGCACGACCAAATTGGTAGTGGTGGATGAAGTCCATCTGAACTACTCACCCCGTAGCCTTGAGATGCTGCGGCAGTTCCGAGAGTGCGGAGCCCAGATTGTCGGGCTTACCGCCAGCCCCAATCGAACAAAGGGCGATCCGCTCACGGCCTTCTATGGGCCAGTGGCATACGAGTACCACTACCGGCAGGCGGTGGAGGATGGCTGGCTTGTGCCCGCGCGCGTGTGGATGACGGTTGTCGAGAGCCTCGACCTGTCAGCTTTCAAGAACGCCTTCGGGGATTTTGATCCGGCCAAACTAGCGGCCATCATGCAGCGGGAGACGGTCGTGCAGGGCATCGCGGAGATGATTGCCCAGCACCATGACGGTCAGCCGTCAGTGGTGTTTGCTGCGTCCATCCGGCAGGCCCAGCTAATCCAAGAGCTACTGCACCGGCGAGGCATCGTCGCGTCCATCGTCCACTCCAACATGGAGCCAGACGAGCGGGCCTACAACCTTTATCAGTTTGAGCATGGCGACAACAACATCATCATCAACGTCGGGTGTCTGACTCTAGGCTGGGACTGCCCTGCCGTCCGCAAGCTTTTCTTGGCCCGACCAACATCCTCGCCAAACACCTATATCCAAATGTTCGGGCGCGGCACCCGGGCACTCCCCGGCGTAGTTGATGGTCTGGCGACCCCTGAGTTGCGTCGAGCCGCTATCGCTGCGAGTGCCAAGAGCCACTTCGAGGTGTTCGACATCACCGACAGCAGCCGCCGTAACGATCTCTGCACCGCTCTTGTTGTGCTGCGCCCCGACATCGACGAGGAGCTGGCACGACGAACCCGCAAGAGGGGCGAGCAGGCCCCTAGGTTGCCCGAGGAGGTCGATGCGGTGGTCGAGCAGGAGAAACTGCGGATGCTGGCCGAGCAGGCTGCACTGGACGCCCTGACGGCTCAGAAGCGGATGCAGTTGACGGCCCGCGCCCAGCTAGGTGTGTACGAGCGCGACCCGCACGCGCCCGCCGAGGTGGTCGAGAAGGCCAAGAACTACTCATACCTGCCGTTCGGCAAGGCTCACAGAGGCAAGCCACTGACCCAAGTTCCTTCGGGCTATCTCCAGTGGGCCCTCCGCGAGGCCAGCCTTTCCAAGGGTTTGCGCGAGTCCATCCAGCGCGAGGTCAATCGCCGCCCCCACTAAAACAATACTCATCTTGATAAGAGCGGTTCATTTTCTCGCAGCACCCGCCACTGTTAATCAAAAGCGCGAGCCTAAAGAAACGCCTGCCTACGCAGGAGCGGCTAGTCCGCGAAAGTCAGTAGACCCAGCACGAAATACCGGGCAACGGAACCGTACTCTGATCGGTGATAGCCCTACGTCCCGGTGGTGTTGAACTAGGCCAAATAAGGCTGGGCGAGCTTCCCAATACGGGACGACGAGGAGGCGACGGGCCTTCTCAGAACGGAAGCGGTCTAGCCCCACCATTGCATAGTGCCAGAGCCAAACCAACAGGAGTTTTCCATGAGAGAGATTGGTCATGCGGTCGGTTTTCTTATTAGGCGCACCAGTACGTGGACAGGAACGGCGCATCTATACGATGGCAAAGATACCCACTGTCGAATGTGGTCTACCGGGGGCATGAGGAAGTCGAAATATGACTACTATCCAACCATTGATGCCGTACTTTCGGTCAACCAAAACGCCACAATCTGCACCCTGTGCGCGGCCCGTGGCGTAGATGACGGCCCCGTCCACCAACAGGTCGGTGGTAGCTCTTGACACGCCCGTACAACTAAGAAAGACGGACAACCCTAATAAGAGGAGCTGACGATGCAGGTTACCTACAAGCTATCCAACTGCGAGCTGACCGTTGATGGGCCCGACGCCAAGGCTGTGTTTGATGAATTGGCCGGTGCCATGGAGGTGTTCGGCCACTCGCACTGCGGGGCCTGCGACTCGACTCGAATTGGTCTGGTAAGCCGTGACTATGAGGGCAATACGTACCGCGAGTGCAAGTGCATGGACTGCGGCTGTGTGCTGGGACTTGGCCAGCGGAAGGACGGCAAGCTGTTCCCCAAGCGGAAGGACAAGACCGGCGGCTGGATGCCCAATAACGGCTGGGCGAAGTATGGCAACAGGGACAACGACGCCGCCGATCCCTTCATGGAAAAGCATTAGTGAAGCCCGACGCTGTATTCATCGGAAACTTACGGCAGGCCGAGGAGGTCGAGCGTCTCCTATACACCCTGCTGCGTCCGCTGAATGCAGAGCTTCGCCCCAAGCCCCTTATCACTACGGGTAAGAAAATAGTGATAGGGTTCGAGGACGACGGCGACATGACGTTCACGGGCAGAGTTGAGGTCAAGCACCGCAAGATCAAGTTCACTAATCAAGCTGACTTCCCCTACCCTACGGTCATTTTGGATGAGACATACAAGTTGCGTCAGCCCCATGTGACACAGGGTATGTGGGAGCAGTTCTCGCACCGGGAGCAGCTAGCCCATATTCGGTGGTTCCACTCCTACTGGATTGTGTCTAGCGATATGAGATACGCCGCCGTGGTCAAGCCTCACACCAAGTCTCATTGGGTGCAGAGGCAAGTAAGAGACAGGACAGAGGATCGTATGTGTCTGAACTACGAATGCCCCGTTGAGCATTGCCAGTGGGTAGGTATGACGCCGCAGGGTGTACGGGAGGCCCTCCAATGAACGTCCCCTCCCAGCCCCCAGCTTGTTGCGGTAACTGTGTTCACTACCAGCCAATCGACCCACTGGCCGAGGGCGAACAGCTAGAGCTGTCGGGCGACAACAAGCCCGGGGAGATCGGTCGCTGCACCCGGTATCCACCCGCGTTCTTCTACCCCAAGTTGCTTAATGCCGAGTTCCCGGTGGTGGGTGAGGAAGTGTGCTGCGGCGAGTTCAAGCTGCATCCCGAGCTAGAGGGAGTGCTGTAATGCTGCACATCCAGTGCTTCGACCCGCCACCCAGAAACCTGCTGCCAATGGCCCAACAGTTGGCCCACCTGTGCAAGCACGGCAGTGAAATGCAGGAGTTGTTCCGTAGCGTAGCTAACCAGCAAAGCCTGCCCCCCGCCGCCTATTCCCTGCACATAGCGATAGCGTTTGTCCTCGACGAGGACGCGAGCCTAGAGCCGTGGGGATGGTCCGCACTCTCCATGTGGGACGGCCAGCTCTGCCTTCAGCAGTTCGTCGCGCGTGAGAAAAGAGAGCGTCATTTAGCGACTGCCCTCACCACTGCGCTGTTTCTGGATAGGGGTTGTCCAGAAACCCTCTGCGTGTTCGCGCCAGCATCAGCCCGTATTGCAACACGCCTTGGAGTAGCCGATGTGCGGCTGTTCAAGCGGGTGGCCGACGGCTGGCTACGGAGCGACCATGCAGACAGCCAACGAAGAGATGAGCCCGAATGAATACATGCTGCTGCACGACTGCTGCGCGGTGTGTCACTGGCCTGCCCAGCGGCGGGGCAGGTGGATGGAGCTACACCACATCGTCGGCGGCTCTGGCCGTAAGGACGTTGAGATTAACTATCTGTGTCTGTGCTGCCGCTGCCATCATGCCGTCCACAACAGCCTGCCGGGATACGGTGAGCTTCCCAAGGGGTGCTTGCTCGCAGCCAAGCGGGAGCAGGACGGTGCCGTTGACGAGACAGGGCTGGCTGCACTCAAGGGGCGGCGCGGACTCCCGTATGACATCTGTCCCATTCCAGAGAAATTCCTAGCGGATCGCACTCAGAAGGGTGGAAGGTCATGGCCATAAATTCGAGACAGAAGGGCAAGACAGGCGAACTTGAAATTGTCCGTGTCCTCAAAGAGCTATTCGGTTGGAGTGGAAGGCGCACACAGCAGTTCAGCGGTTGGGCCAAGGGCGGTGCGAGTGCCGACATCTACGTTGACCAGACTCCCGACCTGTTCTACGAAATCAAAAGAGTCGAGCGGCTGAATATCAATAACGCCATGGCCCTGGCGGTAGAGCAGGCCGACCGCAAATGCCCAGTAGTCCTACATAGGATCAACCGCAGCCCAGATTGGTTGCTGACGATCCGGCTTCAAGACCTACCTCGACTCGCACACGCATATGAAGCGGCGGTGAACTGTGGCGACGGACATTCACAGGACGATTCGGTGGCTCCGTAGGCACTTCCAGCCCCGCACCCCGACCATGGTTAGGGTCGTGGATCGGTTGCCGGGATGCCACGGCATCTGCTTGATTGGCGACGGACGCGCCCTTATTAAACTAGCCAAAGCAACAAAGGCCGTGATGGATGACACACTGATTGAGGAGTTCGCTCATGTCCTGCGGCATGACTGCCCCCTGCCCATCACCGAAGACGATCACGACGCCCTCTTTTGGGCTATCTATGGAGCCATCCAAGCCAAGTGGCGAGGGGAATCCCCTTGACCGTACCTGTCAAGGCAACTGTTGCAATAGGTGTAAAAATGTCATGCGAGAATTGGTGGCACAAGCCCTGTCCTCGGCCCTCCCAGCCGGAACCGCAGGCTCTACCCGAGCCGCCGGAACCAGCCCCGACCCCAGTGACGCCTAGTCACTATCGCCAGCACCCTTCTGGCATACAGGCGATCACTATTACCGAAGGATTTTCGTTCAATCTTGGGAACGTAGTGAAATACGTTTGGAGAAGCGACCATAAAAATGGGATTGAGGACTTAGAGAAGGCCCTATGGTATCTAGCCCGGGAGATAGACCGGCGCAAGGCGCAGTTGAAGGAGGAGGGCAAGTGATCCCAGATACCCTAGAGCAGGTCATACTCAGCGACCTAGAGCCCCTCTGCCCGCAGGAGCTAGAGGGTGGGATGCGGGCCCTCTGTACGCTCATGGTCAGTCGCACATGCACGGCACTGACGGGCAAGACGCAGCTTCGAGAGGACTCCATGGGGGAGAAGCGGGCGGCTCAAGGCTGGCTGGAAGGTGGGGTAGGTACAGTCACATTTGAGCAGGCTTGCTCCCTTCTGGACTATGACTGCGAATGCGCCCGTAATCGCATCCTGCGATATGTAGCCACCGAAAAGGCCCGTACCATAAAGCTTATACCCCCCAAGGAAACCCGCTCATGCAGGACAACATCTACGCCTTCGACCCAGAGAGTCAGTCATACGGGTTGAGCTGGTCTGCCCAGTTTGAGCTGGTCATGAAGTGGGCACCCGCTATCACATTGCTCACAGCAATAACAGGGTCGAAGCCGGGGCGGGACAGGGTCATGGCGGTTATGGCCATGCTGCAATACGCAGCGGCACAGACGCCGATCCCAGCGGACGACAAGGTCGCAGCCCTGACTGCAAAAATGTTGCTGACGGTCGAGGGGGGCGCGCTAGTAGACTATTTACACTCACTGTTCCTAGGACTAGCGGAGCCAAGCAATCATGCCCAGCCTGATCGACCTGCTGGTACTTAGTGGAATCGGCTGCATAGCCCTTTTCCCATACGCATTGCAGTATCTACGCAAGCTTCCAGCCAGACCGGCCCCGACCCCGGCGGTTGCGAACCATACGCAGTGGCAGACCCACTGGACTAACACCCTCATTCAGCTTCTCAATGAGCTGGATGAGAGCGGCGATCCCGAGGCAGTTGCGCTCACCCGCGACCTCATGTGGCAGATTTTGGGAGGCGGGGAAAGAAAGCCCGCCACGCATGGGGGGGTGAATTAATATGCCCACCCTGCACCCAATCTACCGGATGGTCGCATGTGCCGCGATGGCCGGGATGTATCTGGTCTACCGGCACGGCGGCGGCGACCTGCGCGTCCCGCTGATCCCTATCCCGGCGGTCGCCCGAATACCGGAGCTAGTTGAGCTAGCCAAGGGCATGACCGCTCAGGATAAGCGGGCTCTCCGCGAGGCTTATCAAATCCTTGCCCGCTGCATCGCATCCGACCCCGCCGACGAGCCGGTGTTCGATACTGTGCTGGCGATACGGGAAGCCCACAGAGCGGCCCTCCTGTGCGTCTGGCGGGGCGTGCTGAACAATCACCCCGGCAAGTACCCCGGCCTGCGAGAAGCCCTTGAGGGGGCCGTCCAGAAGCGGCTGGGCAGTGACGACGCCGCCGTGTCCCCGCCCATCCGGCAGGATGCTGCTGCCGTACTCAACGAAATAGCGGAGACGCTTCAGTGAAGGATCGGGCAACAGCACAATTCGCAGCACCGCAGGACGCCCTCGAACAATACGAGAAGGGCTTCGTCGGGGCCTACGTTGACCCAGCGGCGACCCTCTCACTAGCCCAAGCCATTCGGGCCCGGGGCCAGAGCCATCTGGCTAGGCAGGCCATCAAAGAATACGGCCTTGAGAACACTGGCGAGGGGAAGCTCAGTCTCCCCTACCTCGCAGCCACGACCCTTTACCCCGGCTGTCTGCCGGGACTGCCGCAGCTACGCGGCGACTGCGTGAGTTTCTCGACACGCACCACGGGACTTGTGTCCTATTGTGCAGCCCTCATGTACGGCGAGAACGATCCCCGGTATGTGGCCCCGGCCCTGTCCCCCATCGCTATTCAATCTAGCTGCTTCAGTACCGAAGCACTGTTTTTTTTCAGAGGCTATGACGGGGACGGGTGGAGCTGTGCCGCTGCTGCCGAGGTAGCGATCACCAAGTCGGGCCTAGTGCTGCGACAGAACTACCCTGACTTACGGCTAGACCTAACGGAATACAATCCGCAGACCGCTGGAAAGTGGGGCAGGGTGGCACCCCCTGCCGACGTTCAGCAGATGACCTCGCAGCATGTGTGCCAGAACGCCACCACTTGCCACTCATGGGAGGAAGTGCGGGACATGCTGGCCAATGGCTATGCCGTTAGCACTTGCGGTGGCGAGGCATGGGTCAGTGAGCGCGACGATTGGGGCGTCTGCAAGAGGAGCAACAAGTCTTGGGCACACGCCATCTCGGCCATCGCAGCGGACGACCGGCCCGAGACTCACCAGAAGTACGGGTGTGGCTTGATATGCCTCTGCAATTCTTGGGGCCCGTATCTCACTGGCCCTGACACTGTCCACGGCACGACTAAGAAGATACCGTCTGGTGCTTTCTGGACGCGGTGGTCGGACTGCCGCGATAGGTATTTCATCGCCATCGGTACTGGCGAGGGTTGGAAGGGAAACAAGTTGCCCGATTGGGGGCTAGGAGGAATCGTCTGATGAAGAAACTGATTGTTACTTTGGCCTTGGTGGTAGCAGCATGGCAGGTACAGATGGCTGTCGAAGCTGGAGTCTCCACCGTTTCGACGCGGCATCGCCGTCGCCTGCTACAGCCACGACCAGCACAGGCCGAGTCCCTTTGCCCGCCGGGAGCCAAGTCATGTCCAGCCGTACCGCCGAAGCCACCGCAGCCGACGACAAATCCAACCCGCTAGGCGGCGAGTTCCTCCTGCGGACGGCTGAGAGATTCGGCGTCCCGGTGGTGCTGCTGATCCTGCTCCTTTGGTGGGCGCGCACTGATATTGTGCAGCCGCTTCTGAACGCCCATTTTGAAATGGTCGGCAAGATAGTGGAGGGGCAGGAGACTCATACCAAGGGGCTGGATAGCCTAGGCCGCAAGCTGGATGAGCTTATCTCTGCCACCAAAAGCCTAAGCAGATGACACGGCTCACCGCCGAACAGCAGCAGCTAGCAGAAGACGCAATCAGATATTGCGGGCCAGTGATAGCGCAATTCCTCAAGGTCAACGATGACCTAAAGAGAGCGGCCCGCAGGGTAGACCTAGCCAGCACTGCCATGTACGCGGTGTGCTTGGCGGCAACTACCTATGACGCAGAGAAGTCTAAGCCCTCTACGTATTTCAGTATCGCCATTCGGCATGCACTGATACGGGCAGTGCTGCGGCAGCAGAAGCTCGACGGCAGATACATAGCAGTGGAGTCCCTGCTAGAGCCATCGCCCAACGTCCACCGCACACGGCAGGAGATGCGTGCGCTCAAGGCCCTCAAGAGTCTCTCGGCCTATGATAAGACGCTGCTCGAAGACCGGCTCATCGAAGCCGTTACCCTAGAACAACTGGGCCTAGAGCAACGACTTGATCCCCGCACCGTAGCCAAGAGGGTATCATCGGCCATCGACAAGCTACGCCGTGCGGAGGACAATCTCCCCTGACTTCACGGCCTTGATGAACTGCTTGTAGTTGGGAATCTTCGGGTAGCCTGCCTGCCTAGCAAGCAACGCCCACTTCACTTGGCTGGGCGTTGGCAAGTCCCGCTTGCAGATGATCTCCTTCTGGTGGAATGTCCATAGAGATAGGTTGTCGAGGCTCATCCCTTTGTCCCGCTGATACTTCAGCAACTCCACCATCTCCCGCTCGGCCTTGTCTATCCGGTAATACTGGTTGGGCCTCTCGCCCCTCTTCTTCCAGCCAATCGGACAGCCATGGGAGTATGGCCTGCCCTGTGACTTGCGCAGGGCAATGGTTTCATTCGTCCGTTCGCGGGTGAACTCCCTCTCTAGTTCCGATACCGCCAGAAGTATCTGCTTAAAGAACTTGCCCAGCGCGGTGCTGGTATCTATTTGCAAGTCCATGCTGTGGAACACCACGCCCCGGGCACCGAACATATCCATGGTGCCGATGCCATCTTTGAGGGAACGGAATGCCCTGTCCAGCTTCGAGCAAACCACATGATCCCCGGGCTGGGCAAGAGCATACACCTGCCGCCCATACTCCCGTTCTGTGAAAGGCTTCTTACCAGATTGAGCCTTGTCATAGAACCAACCGCCCCACTGTACGCCCTTGTCCCGCAGGGTTCGCTCCCAATATCCATAGCAGCGATGTTCTTGTACCTCTTGGGTTAGCTCCTGCTTGGCAGTGGAATGCCGCCCATACCCATAACACACGGGGGGCCGACCATTAGGTGTCGCCATCAAAGCCACCATCCTCCCCGGTGTCATCGTCAAGCAGATAGCCGCCGCCCTGCCGCGCATCCCAGATGCAGTTATGGATCGTATCGGCCCAAGCTATGTCAATGAACATACTCATAACACTCAGGGCGATAGTGCGCTCGACCACCCAATGCTCTTCCTCCCACTCGCCGTCGGCCATAGTCTCTAGGTCTAGGTAGACCTCCTTGCAGACCTCAACGAACTCCGCGTCTTTGTCTTGAGCGGCGACAGCCGCCCGAGTTTCTATAGACGCGGAGATATGAATAGGCTTCGCAGTTGGGTCAGCTTCACGCAGTGTTCCCAAGAACTCGAACGCCGTCTTGCCTGCCGATGCAGGTAGTTCATAGCCCCCATCTGTCTCAATGATGTCATTGAAAATCCCCACTAGAGCCGCGTCATACCATGCCATCTTCAGCCTCCTTCGTCTGCTTAGAGGGGAACAACATATCCATCGCCTTCATGCGGGCTGGTATTACAACCATGTCATTGCATTCGCCGCAGCACCGACCGTCGTTGATAGGACGGGCATTATTCCCATACCCATAATACTGTTGCTTGCATATCGAACACTTCTGCATCTCCATCATTCTCTCCCTTCGTTGTATTTGTTGAACTCAATTCTCAACTGCTCTTTGATTACCAGCAACGATTGCATGGTGGATAAATCATTACTGCCATGAACGTACATGCTGGTAATCGCATCGTTCACCACCTTGGATAGCACGGCAAAGGTGCAGCCTGCGTACCCATCGCCGGTATTTTTCAACACCAGTGTGTAGGTAACCGGATACGAAAACGGCACAGTGTCGGGCTTGGGTACTCTCTGGTACTTCACCGCCGCTGGCCAATGAATGCCCTTGAGCCACGCCTTGAAGTCGGGAACCACATGCTGGGTGTAGCGGGGCGTATAGCCCTTCTTCTCCAGCTCCAACTCCATCAGCGCATGGGCATCTTCACCCTGCACATACATGAACTCGCCCCGCTTCGGTCGCGTAATGCCAATGCCGCACTCCGTGCATACGGTCATAGGTATCTCTACCCAACTACGCTCATCCTCTGTGCAAATCTGCCGCAGGTCTAGAACCTTCAGCTTCTTCTTCGCCATCAGTCGTCCTCCCCTTTGGTAATGCCATGGGCGATAGACTTCGCCCATGACTCAATCTCAGAAACCCTACCTCGCACGACCCAACGCAGGTGTGCGTCATACTCATCCCAATCTTGGAATATGATGTTGGCGTACTGGCGCAGCCGGGGCGAATGCTCCACCCGATACTGCGCTCTCCACTCCACATCACTTGGGTCAATCTTCTTGCCCATCACTCACCCTTTCTTGTTGGACTAGGTATCGGTCAATCTCGTCGATCACACTCACGACAATCGCTGGCTCTGTCTCTTTGGTCGCTTCACTGAGCCGCCTGAGAACGCTCATCAGAATCGCCCTGTCGGGATTCAAATACTCCACCCCATGGATAGGGGTATGGGCCAATGGCTGCGTCATATCTCGAATGGCCAGTAGGGCATACGGATCATCAGGGTTCAGTGCCCGCTGCTTGGTATTCGGATGCCTATTCAAACAGTCGGCATCCATAATGCAACCCTGCTTGAACCCAAGCTGCAACTCTATCCCCGCAGGCAAGCACCATAGGTGGTACTGGTTCGCCTCATCCACCACCCTGCCAGACCTGGGGTACAGCTCAATGGCTTCCCGATCCCGGCCCACCAGCTCATCCTTGATACGTTGGAAGTGCCGCCAATCACGCACTGGCTCCCGGTTAGGGGTGCGGATTGACAGGTGAATCCAACCCTGCCCACCCTCTACGTTATCCAGACGGGTGAGCAGCACAACGTAGTAGCTGTTCTTGCACAGCACTGTGGTGTTCCTCCCAGCCAAATGCACAGTAGGCTCACTCAACTCCCATGTAGTCCACTGTTTACCCTTCGGACGTTTCGTACTCATCCTTCTCTGCCTCCTTCTCTGTCTCGACGCAGTGAATGGGAACGATCTCTACCTTGTAGCAATCGCAATCAGCGGGGTGCGCGAAGTTCACCATCGCCTCCCGCATGGTCTTGGCAGTGACCATCATGGTGTGTGCCCCAGCCCATGGCCCGATAGCACCCCGTCGCAGCCGGTTCTGCTCCAGCCAGTATGTAATTAAAAACTGCTTCATTGCTGCCCTGTCCCTTCTGCCTTGTTGATTACGTTCACTGCTCTTTGCGTTGGCGAGTCGTTATCGGGAGTCGCGCCGCCCAAACAGCGGAGCATCACCATCTCAATCAACGTAGCCAGCAACTCGGGTGCTGCCGCTATGAGTCTGGCATCAGCGTCCCCAATATGGCTGGCAACATGAACCCGCGAAGGGGCATCCCCCTCCTCCCTCGCCCACACTTGGGCCCCATCCTCTGCCCCCTCCTCATACACCGTCCAGACACCGGGAGTAATGTCACTCACTGGCCACCTCCTCCTCATCCTCATCCTCCTTCTGATCCTCCTCCCAAGTCTCACACCAATCGGCAACCCTGCGAGACTGCATGCAGGTATAGCTGGTTTCAGTCTCCGTGGGGTCGCCGTCCTGCTCGACATCGCCATCCTCGCAAGAGCCATTATCGTCGATCATGTCGTGCAGAAAACCATCGCAGTGACAGTCAGTGGCCATGTCAAGGGCCATCTGGTCAGCAGTCTCTTGGTCACGCGCCTCGAAATCGAACTCGACTTCGTGGATGCGAGTGACATAGAACTTCACTCTGTAATTCTTCTTCTCACTCGCACTCATCTTCGTCCTCTTCGGGGTTAGGGGTGGTGGTATCGTCCTCTTCGTTCTCTTCCTCGACTTGGTTGTCGGGATCGTCGTACTCCGACAGGAACCACTGCACATCAACCAGCATGCAGTAGGCTTGCTTGAGGCAGTCCTCCTTCTCCTGCTGCTCCTCAGTCACGCCAGCGATAGGGGTGGTCAACACAATCTTGGGACTCAGCTCCCGAAACGGTGCTATCGTTCTGCGCAGTCTGGCAATGAGAGTCTCCGTTCGCAGGGCATGGAACATCAGCCCGTTGCTGGGCTTGGGTGTAGTGGACATCGTCATTCATCTTCTTTCTTGGTGACGTAGCTACGCCAGTTGTAGGAAATACCTCGGGCTCCACAGACTGTGACCTCTTTCTTCTTCACTAAATTCTTGACCATCTGAGCAATGAAGTTCAGGCTAGTCCAACCAAACGCCTTGGCTATCTGACGATAGGACGGCTGGACCCCCGTCTTATCTATCGACATGGCCACCATGACAAGCAGCTCATGCTCACGGGGCGTAAGCCCCTTGGGCGGGGCGGGCATTGCTGCCCTGCCCCGCCGCCCGGGTTTAGCTTTCATGCACCCGCCTTTGCCACCTGCGCCGTTTCATTGGCAGCAGCAGTCTTGGTGGGCATCCGCTTGTGGCAGACCTGCGACACGGCACCGCCGGTGCATTTAACACCCATACGCCGTGCGATGATCCGCCACTTGAGCCCTGTCCCCCGCATTTGCAGAGCGGCGAGGAGCATATCGTCAGTCCACTTGAGCTGACGATGGCGGCGAGTGCGGCGAGTGACAGTGACCGGCTTGTCGGGAGTCACCCGAATAACCTGCACACCGCCCCGACGCACAGTGCCAGCAGGCTTGTGTGCTACCGCTTTGGGCATTGCAGCAGACAGCTCGAACCCCTGCCGCAGCAGTCGGGTCATTGCCATCAACTCGGCGGTATCAATCTCTTTATAGATTACGAACTTCATCACTAGCCTTTCTGGCCATAGGAATAACAATCAACCACGGGGGGTGTCGGACAACCCGACACACTACCCCTCGCCCCCGCCCCTTCGGGGCAGGGAATGTCGAATCAACTCACGAACAAAGTGTCTGCCATCGACGCAAGGGTGGGGAGCTGAACGTAAACGGCCGTGATCTGCTGACAGTGAACCGCCCAGAACGGCGGGCATGTGGACACACTCATCAAAGTGTCGCCGCGTCGCAGATACAAGGCCAGCGTCGTGTCATACTGCCCCATCAAGTCACCGAAGTCGATTGGCTGGGCGAAAGCCCATGTGGCAAACTGACAGCGCAGTTGATGGAGTCGAGCATAGGCAGTGCGAATGCTATACATATGCTCATCCAGACAAGCCGGTCGGTCGGGTAGCTGCCGCACTGTGTTCAACAGTAACGACCATGAGATGCTATCGACGTACTCTACGTCGCGTTTGCCGCCACGGCTGGTGTATGTCTTCATGAAGGGCTGGGCATTCTTGCTGTTACCCCTCTGGTAAATCACTGTGCTGGGCAAGTACGCCGCCAGTTTCTTGAGCATGCACTGTATCTCAGACGGCTTAGGCTTTACGATCACGCCGCATCTTGCAGCTCTCTGAATGTCCTTGAAGGCAATGCGATAGTGCGTGGAACTTTCACCGTCGCATGTAGTTAGCCCACTGAGATATTGGGGGTCGGTGCCGCTGTGGTTCGTGCGAGCCCCAAGCGTTTTGCTGTGCCGAAGGTCAATGTCATCGATGCCCTCATACTTTAGGCTCGAATGCGGACTACGGGGACAGCCCAGCGCAGCAGTGACATAGCACAACTGATTGAGGGCATGCCCGTAATCGAAGAGCTGATACCGCAGGTAGGCGGCGTTTGCTAGGGCCCAATAAAGCCGACGCATATGCACCGACAGGCCAGAGTCAATAGCGCGGGCATTCACGCAGTGACGGGCCAGCATGTCATGCAAGAGAGTCCCGGGGAAATGACCATCAATGCTGCCCTCGGGAGCGGCACAACGCAACTGCGCATATGCGTAGTCAGCGTTGGCCTTCTCGAAGGGGGTGAGGTCGAAACAATTACCAGCCATATCTACTTACTCCCGTTGATAAAAAGGTGGAACACAATTACGGCACAGACAAGGGCGAACATGGAGTCAGCCTGCATAGCCGCCTCCATTCCGGTACAGATGGACAACCTTGGCCCATGGTGGTGTGGGATAGCCCTTGCATTCCTCAGTAAGTGCGATGATGACCCTCGCCCTCGGCTTGGCACACCATCCCGTTTCACCATCGGTCAGCACGACAATCGCATCGGGCCGATCCTCTTTGTCCACCGTCGTTACTGCCAGACCCATGTCAGTACCGCCGCCGCCCTGCCAGACAAAGTTCTTGAGGCTTTGAACCTCCTTGCGGGCCTGCATTCTGGCATCGAAGCAGGTTACTTTCGGACGCTGCACCTGCCGTAATCCTGCGGCTAGTGCAACAAGTGCCCGCTGAATGTTGTCACCGCTGGACATGCTGCCAGAAGTGTCAACGATGATCGAACACTGAGGGGATACCCTTGTCACGCCCCGTTTACGGGGGCCATCGGGGTCTTGCCGACGAGACAGCTTCTTATAGGTCAGCTCATCCGTTCCGATGGGGCTGGCAACAGACCTCGCAGCAAACGTCCTGAGTTGCTGAAAGGGGTCAGGCTGGGGACGAAGACGGGCAGCGATAGCTGCCGCCAACGTACCTGCCCCTCTGCCGGGAGTAGATTGAATGGCCTTCTCAATCTCCTCCAACTGCTGCACCTGACGAGCAATGTCGCCCATCTTGCACGGCTTCTCCCATGGTTTGGGCACACCGTCAGACGCACTGCCCTCCATGTCGGGGTCATTGTTCGGCCCCTTGGAATCGTTGTCTGGCTGGTCATCACCACTGCCAGTGCCGCCGCCAGACTTCTTCTTCTTTTGGGGCCCAGGCTGGCCATCATCTCCCGTACCATCAGACCCACCATCGTCGCCGTCGTCTCCGTCCTCCCCCTCTTGCTCATCCTCTGCCTCGGGGGCCTTCTTCTTGCGGAAGTAGGGGGCAAGCAGCCCGACATAGGCTTCCGTTGTCAAGCCGGAACGCACCATTGGGATGTCCGCAAACGGGCACTCGAAGTCTGGCAGATGGCTAGACAGTTGGAGTGCATCGTCAGGGAGTGTGGTGTCACGGGCCAGCAGTTGATTAACTGCTAGGTCTGCGGCAATGTTCCACAGTTTGCACTGGTCTTCAGTGGGCATGCCACCCATCCAATCCTCTCGCCGCTTGGCATGAGAGAGGGCCAGATGGTAGACCTCATGAATCATGATCGCAGCCAAGTCAGCTTTGGAGCGGGTGCTACACCGCTCTTCGTTGACATAGAGCCTGCCCACCTTGTCCACGGCCATGACCGGGACTTCGGCAGTTATGATTACGGGCATACCAACAAGCGTCCGGTAGAAGTAGGGGCAGATTGCCCCTGCCAACTTGCGGGCAGCATAGAGCTTCTTACGAATGTCACTGATGGGCTTTCGCCCCTTGGGAATCGGAAGGATCGAAGTCATGGGTATCAACCCTCCAGTTGGGAAACGATGCGGGAGTAACGGGTAAGCAGGGACATGGGGATCTCGTACTGCGGGAACAGTTCCGTGATCTGTGCCAGTGACGGCACGGACAGCTCGGCCAAGTCGTTCTCGGCCATGGTCACAAGAATTTCCGACAGCTTGTTCAGCCGCTTTTCGGTGGGGTTCAGTGCTGCTGCACTGAGCAGTGCAGTAGGCAGGCAGGCAAGAACGTCGCCCCGGTCGCCGTCCATTTCGATGACGACCTTGCCGTCGAGAGCCTCATCGGGATCGTACAAGTCGATAGCATCGACATAGCGGCCCAGCTCCACGGCACAACCTTCACCGACGATGCCTGTCGCCAGCTCCATTCGGACATCGGCATCAGCACCCACCTTGTCGGCACCTGCCAGACAGAGGGACAGGTTGTACCAAGCACGAAGCGACTGAAAACCGAAGGCGTTTTCGTCGATTGTCTTGGCCTTGCGAAGCCCGACGTTGGCCTTGACCAGATTGCTGGTGAGCCGCATCCACTTGGGCACATAGGCACTGAAGTCACCGACAATCGGCAGGTTTGTAGGGGGCGAGAACACGCCGCCCTTCTGCATGCCGTCGTACCAAGAGTCAAACGGCAGTGCCCATTGGTGGTGGTAGCACCGATTGAGCAGAGCGGGCTCAAGCGGAGAGCCATTGGGACAAAGCTCGGGAGGGTTAGCAGCACCAGCCCGAATGGTAGTGGGATGGAACTCAAGCTTGCCAATGCGGCCTTCGTTGAGCGCACTGAGGAGCAATGGCTTCATCGTCGGGGAGGACGTTGTGATTTCGTCGATCATGAGGAACCAGTTGGGGTTCGTCAGTGCGAGGATGAACTCCATCGGCAGCATGTCAACGATCCGCTTCAGCAAGTCGGGCACCGGCAGACCACTCAAGTCATCAGCACAGTGCTGGCTGGGCACGAAGCAGAAGAAGTTCATTCCCAGAGCCCGGGCAATAGCCATGCCCATGGCCGTCTTCCCCTCGCCAACACCGCCCCAAGCGATGGAAGCCACACCGCACTGGAGTGCGATGAAGTAGGAGATGTTCAAACAGGTCAACGTATTCATCAGTCTGTACCTTTGTTCATGCGTAAGTGAAAAAGAACGTCGGGGCTCGGAACACCCGAACCCCGACAGAAAACCCCTCGCCCCCACCCCTTCGGGGTTAGGGCTATTTCGCCATCTTGATACCTTCAGCACCGATAGCAGCCCGAGTGCTAGCGATAGCACTCTTGCACCGGCTGAATGGGCGACCGAAGAACGAAGCCATGGTCTTGAGCTGTTGCTCTGACTCCATCAGCTCCTTGATGCGACGAGACTGCCCGTTCTTGCGAGGGGCAGCACCAGTGGCATACAGAGCCTTGATCTCGGCCTGCATCTCATCGCAGTGTTGAGTGAGACGCTCCTCGAAGAACTCACTGACCTCTTTGACAAGGTCGAGATTCATCTCGGGGCTAAACACAACACGACTCAGCTTCGGGCCATGCTTGGACAGCAGGCCACCGACTGTGATATAGGGGTCCATGTTGTCCCTAGTCACGAAGTAGACGCCGCCACCATCACGCAACAGCACGCCCTTCATCTTCTTGATGAGCAGCACTATCGCCATGGTCACCTTGTTAGCATCGACCACCGACAGTGCGGCGGTGAACTCAGCTTGTGCTGCTTCACGCAGTGCCGTTTGGTCGCCAACTAGCAGGGTGTCTACGCTGGGGTCCACTTCCAGCAGCTTCACGCCGCCAGCCTTGGTAACGCCAAGGCTGAACAGAAACGGGTAGAGGTTCTTCTTCAGCCCCTTCTGAAACTGCCGAACCTCGACGCCGATAGCGTCCCGGTCGGACTGAAGCGGGCGAATGTCCACCTTGCAGTCATCGGTCAAGCCAAGAGCTTGAGCGACAGTGCGAGCGGCCTCTCGAATGCAGTGCATTTGATCGACCTTGGGAACCATGTGGCCGAAGCCGATGGCATCGAACGCAGCCTGCAAAAACTGCCGCTGCATTGCGGTCGCCTTCCAGAAAAGGATGGCACCTTCACTACTGACCTTACGAATCACGGGAATCTCCTTACGTCTTTGGGTGTGAAACTCATTGTCTGGGTCTGTCAAGAGCTACAAAACGAAGAGGCCCACTGGCTACGCTCATGCGCAACCAGTGGGCCTTCGTTTACGGTGGTTTCCTGAGTGCTGGACTAGCTCTTCTTGAGCTTGGCCAGCATCTCATCGGCGTTGTCGCGGATCACTTCGATGAGGGTGCAGAGAGCATAAGTGAAGTCACCCATGGGATCGGCTTCCTCCTCGTCGTCCTCATCGTCATCGCCATCGTCTTCGTCCTCCTCCTCCTCTTCGTCGGCCTCATCCTCGACCACCGGGATGGGCCTTCCCCGAAGACTGCCGAGCGTCTTCACCGGGGCGACTTCCTCCTCCTCTTCCTCCTCTTCCTCTTCCTCTTCCTCCTCTTCCTCGACGGCAACCGGGGCAGCCGGTGCCGAACGACCATTGCGAGGGGCAGCTACCGCCGCCGTCGCCTTGGCACCGCCGAGTTTGCGGAGATTTTCCAGAGCTTTGCTGCTAACAATCGACTTTGCCATCGAACAGACTCCTACTAACAGGGTGAAAAGAACAACTCCGTCGAGTTCCGACATTGGAACCCCCTTGTCAAGATCAAGAACAAAAAACACCGGGCCGGTCGGAAACGATCCGACCGGCCCATCGAACCCCTCGCCCCCACCCCTTCGGGGTTAGTCAAGGGAATTACTTGTTGTGATGAGTAGCCAAGTAGCTACTCGGGCCACCCCGTAATCTCACTAACCGGAATGGTGTTAGAGCTAAACACCATGCCCTGCCGGTTGATGCCAGCCGCCGAGTGCATGGAGTCAGAGAGAATCTTGACCCAGCGAAGGAACAGTTGCTCCTCACTCCACGACAGACTGCCACTGTTGATAGCCTTGCCCAGCTCATTGCTCACAGTGGTGACTGCCGCCAACAGCTCCGGTGCAGCCTTGATGAGATGCTGCACTTGACCGGGGTTCGCCCCCTCTTTCGTCCACTCATTGTTCTGCAACCAGCACACCAAGTGGCCATTCGTATCGTCACTCAAGGCGACCATATACTCATGCCAATCACCCAAAGACCAAGTCGTCTGCATTGTTACATTGCCCATCTGAATAACTCCTATCGGCTACGGCGATAACAGCGCAGGGCTTTGCGCTCATCGCCACGGGGGATAATGACAGCAAAGCCCGCTGTTTTGTGACCATACTCCATCAGCACCATCAATGGAGGCTCGGCACTGCACCCCTTGCAGACCATTGGCCTGCCGGAAGTGCTAAGAAACACTACCCGATCCTTGGGCAGCTTGCGATGACAGTGCATACAAAGCTGCGACATAGGGCCAATCTCCATGCTAAAAGGGGAGATCCGACATAATGGCCAGCAGATGATCCCCGGGCACTGTCAGCTTGAACTTGGCGATAGCCGCCAGCAGCTCATAGTTGGTGCCATAGCCCTCGCCAGTTTGACTGCCCACCAAGTCGGTGACCTTTGGGTAGCCGTTCTTCCTAGGCGTATGCCGTTGCAGGAAATACTCTTGCAAAGGCTTGTCATACCCATATGCGTATGTGACTAGGCCCACTTGCAGGTGATAGCGGCTCATACCCCATCCCTTTCGTCCCAAGAGGGGAACACGACGGGGCCAGGGCAAAGGCCAGTGGACAGAGCTTCCAGCATGGCGGCGTAATTCGTGAGTTCTGTGGCCAAACGGCTGGCGTTGAGCTGCCAAGCGTCAGGCCCACAAGTGTCTTGGCAGACTGCGTCACCACAAAGCTCTTGATGCCGCCGCAGGATGGAATCGCGGTGCTGACTGAGCCGCTGGTGAATGAGATCAGAGAGCCCCTGTTCGGAAGGTGTCATGTTATGCCCATGAGTAGTGAGATACGGGAACCGACCGACGCCGGAACCACCGGAGTGTTTTCCCCGGCGAAAACTCCCTCGCCCCCACCCCTTCGGGGTTAGCCAAGTATCTAGCTAGTAGTGAAGGTATCTATGACTAGGTGTATAGGGGCATAGAACAAGCCCTAAGTCACGGCCCGCGAACCAATTATCCCGCGCGACCTGCCCATAGTCCTTATGCCCATACCCAAGTGGGTACACATGCTGCCCCGACCCCGCATGGGTATGCCTCAAGTAGCTTGAGACTAGGGCTTATCGCTAATCCCATGCGTACTTGAACAAGAGCAAGTGGTGGGGGCGAGGGGTTTTGTGAGGGACGACCGATACCACAACACCCAAGAGGACAACGATGAAAGCTTCCAAATTCAGCCTACTGCACCAAAAGAATTGGGACGTATTCAAGCTGAATTTCAGCACACTGTGGGCCTTCAACACCACAGTCGAAGGATGGTACGTCCAAGCCTACAACCGCCACAGAGTCTATGAGGGCGACTTGTATGGCCCGTTTGAATCAAAGGCCGCTGCAATCTTCTGGCTTGTAGGCCAGAAGTGACCGCACAATGTAGCCCCAAAGGCGTTAGCTGGAAGCCTATGGCCATAGTCTTCTAACCCATAGCCTTACGTGGTACGGCTCATTAGGGCCGGGTAGGTTCGATTCCTACTGGGGTTTCTCTCAAAAGCTATCTGCTTCCCATACTCCCGGTAGACAAGGCCACTATGGGCAAGCAGACAAGCCTAAGACAATGACGAAAATCCCCTATCTATATAGGCAATGAAATAATCTTTTGTAGTGGGGGCGAGGGGTTTTTTAGACCGACGACGATGTCCGTCGCCGGATGATCGATGGGTTTTCTTGAAAGGGTTTTACGATGGCGAAAAAAGTATCCGCGAAGTCTGTGGAAATGGTCACAGTTCCCCGTGAGGAGTATGACCGTCTCACGGCCGGAAAGGCGACCGGCGGAACGGCGAGCGCGGCCGATGGGACATTCTCTGAGCCTAAGCCGGATGAAGACTACAACCAGTATGAGCGATGCCGAGTTTTGATCGGTGGCGGCATTGCCCGATGGACTGTCAGCAATGGCGGATGGGTACACCTCCAGATCGACTTCGTCCCACAAAAGGGCCGGGGAGCGCGAGCCGGATTCGGTGGGTATTTCGGACGCTGGAGGGACCGCTACATGAAGTATTTCCGCTCGACCTTGTTCACAGATGACCTTGACGCTTGTCGGCTGAATGGTGCAATTGAAGCACCAACGGCGAAAAAGAAATAGGCCGACGCCCGATTGAACAATCGGCAGAAAACCCCTCCCGGGAAACTGGGAGGGGTTTTTTTATGCCCATTGTGCAACGTCCGATAATGTTTTGGGCGCGACGGTTTTCCCCAGCCTGTTAGTATGAATGGGGGGGTATGGTCGGCCAGCAGGCAGGCAGGCCACGCCACGCCATTGCAGGCAGGCCACAGCACAGCAGGCACAGCATCGGCCAGCAGGCAGCATCGCACAGCAGGCAGCATCGCACAGCAGGCAGGCAGGCATCGGCCAGCAGGCAGCATATGGGCGCAGTTGTGCGACACTCACAGGCAACATTTTGGAACGCTGAACCGGAACCGGTTCCATGGGCCTTGACGCAAACCCTTTGCAGGAGCGGACTTACGACACGACCGCACCCCGGACCCCCCCGCCGCCGCACCGACCCCACTCACATACCCCCTCCAAAATAAATCCAAATTAGCAAAGTGGTTAGTGCCATACCCATTTGATTAACACCCCCTTGCGAAACGGTGCCTCAAGAGCCTGCGAAACGGTGCCTGTTCCATATTCTGGTATCTGGAACAAATGCAGTATTGGGCCGAGTTAGTAGGGTTCGCTGTATATGGCCACACTTCTTGCTGGTAGCTCTTGACTGCGTCGTGACAATGACGCTCATGACTATGCCAGACGAGAGATACCGTTCGCTGCTGTATGTGCGGGATTTCCTCTATGACCTGCTCGACCCCGAGATGACAGAGAGAGTCCCCGCAGCGGTGAGACAGCGGGCCAGAAGGATGCTACGCCACTACCCATTGCAACATGAGCTAGAGCTACTAGCCATGAAGGCCCCCGAGCTACTGGACGGTACGGGCCCCATGCTGTTCACAGACACAACCGCAGCAGCGGGACCGGGACCGGACTGATAAACCGACACCCCTTACCCCCGCTGCTGCGGTTCTCTAGGAGCTACCCATGACTGACAACGCTGATAGCAGTCTGGCTATCAACAAGGACGTTCTTGAAAGGGCTACGGCCCACCTAGCATCCCTGCCGCCGCATCTGCGGGACAGGTACTCGGCACAGTTGATTCTTGCCCTAGCCACTGAGGTAGACCGGCTGCGGCTCAAGTGCTGGCAGTGGAGTAATCACGCACACAGGATGAGCGACAAATGACAGACACCCCCGAGACTACAGACATCCTTGAGAGACTCCGACCTCTCCCTGACCGTCTAGCCAAAGAGGCTTTGGACGAGATCAAGCGGCTGCGGATGGAGCTGTCTATTGCCGAGGGTCAAAGGAACAAGCTACAGGGCGACGTAGTTGAACTACTCACTAGGAATTCGAGGACGACATGAGCGATGACAACTTTTACGATCCCAAGCCCCCTACGCTGGAGGAATGTGCGCGGGTAGTTAAATCCTTGACTCTGGGCATAGCCTTTCTGAAGCGGGAAAGCCTGCGTAGCTCAATGGCAGAGCAGCAGTTTTGTAAACTGCCGGTTGCTGGTTCAAGTCCAGCCGTAGGCTCTTTGACCCCCGAGGAGCGGGAAGCGATTCAATGGTTTTCGCAGTTGTCATATGGCGAGGGTGGAAGAGTGCCAGACTACGCCGCCACCCTCCGATCCCTACTAGAGAGGCTGAAATGACTGACATCACAGACCGGCTTCGCAGTTGGTGCTACACCCCGACCAGTGGTACGGCCCAAGACCTCATGGACGAGGCTGCGGTGGCGATTGAGCGGCTGCGTGACGCGCTCGACGGCACACTCGACCACCGCGACCTGCTGACGGTGAAGGTCAGTCAATGGGAAGCTGTGACAAAACCTAGGCCCATAGAGATAAGTGCCGAGGTTTCGTTACACCCCAAAAGTGACCGCATCTACGTGTCAGGCCAAGATTCCGACGACTAATTGAAGTCTCGGCCCGACAGTCGGCCATATACCTAGTAGAGATTCCGACCCGCACCCAGTAGCTATCTAGCTACGCATCACAACAGAGAGGGGGTGATCGAAGATGGCGTACCCGAAAAAGAAGAAGAGCGGCTCCGGTGGCATGTGCAAGGACGGCAAGCCCGTAGTTGGTGGCCAGCCACCCGACCTGCGAGCGAAGCTCATGTCTGCGTATAAGGCCATGGAGTACGGCGGCGGCACCAAGACCCCGACAGAGAACAACAAGCCCGTTTATCCCACCAAGGCCAAGCAGAAGGCGAAGTGAGATGAAATGCCACGACCCACTAGCTTCAAGACGTTGCAGGAATACGTATGGCAGAAGTTGCCACGGCGTCGGACGATGGTGGGCAAGGAAGCTGTATTTGACGCTGTATCTGTGGCTGTTCAAGAATGGCCCAGCCAGAAGTTTGAGGCGTTCGCGGATAGCGAACAGGGTGAGGCTTCTGGTGAAGAGACTGCTGCGCTCAAAGAGCTAGAGGGCAATATCAAGCGGCAGATGGACTTGGTCTACGGCGACCGCAAGTTCGGTTTCGTCTGGGTCATAGCCCTCCAGTTCATCCTCCCGATCATCATTCGTCTCATCTACGATTGGTGGAAAAAGCGGAAGGAGAACAGTGACCTCCTATCGTCATGGCAATCCAAGCTAGTGGGCGACGACTCTAACCCTCCTTCGGTGGACAATGGCTGAACCAGACAATGCCCAGAGGGCTGGCCAAGTATTGACGGACTTGGTCAGACGCCCCGGCGAGAGCCTCGGGTCATACTTGGTGCGGGCTCAGTCCATGACCAAGCCCCAGTACCAGCGTCGGGCACCCGATGACCGTACTGCACTGGCCAAGATGACAGGGGATATGACCACTGGCATCAGCGACAATGAGCTTGAAGATTGGTACATGACTCTGGATGAGAAGACGATCCCCGAGCATGAGCAGTTCAAGGAGAATGTCGCCCGCACCCTAGGCGAGCAGGTCTTTACCATTCCCCCCGTAGACGAATCTGGCGAGGGAGATGGTTATGTGCCAGCCAACTTCGACCAATTCTTTATGCGAACGATTCTTCCGCAGATAGAGGCCGATTACGGCACTGCTGTCGATGCCCCGCAAGTGCAAGAGCATATTATGGCCCGACTCATGGGGGAGCCGCACGACTTCCAAGACGAGAACATCAAGAAATACACCACTATGGTGCTGGACAACCTCAAAGAGGGTCAGTCCATCGATCCGTTCCCGGCTATGAGCCAAGAAGAGGCGGACGACGCCTACGCCAAGTACGGAACGAAGGCCCGCTTCTACATTGGCCAAGAGAATAGGGACAACTTTGCCCGCAAGAAAGCCTACGGGCTACTGCAAACCTTCGCAGATGGCGAACATGCCCCACCTCTCCAAGGGCTACCCTCTGCAATAGCGGGCGCGGCGGGGCAGATGTATACGAATGTCGCTGATGTCTTCGCCCCGCGAGACCTTTTTGACCCGCAGCCGGAATTTGTCTCGAACGACGGCTCGAAGGATGGATACGAGAATGCCCGCGCAGCTACCGATGCCCTCGGCGGGCCGCTCGGGAGGATCAGACAGGCCAACAAGTTCTACGAAAGGGCCACCGAAGACCCCGAATCTGTACGCGATCCCGTCACTGGGGCCAATTATGCAGACCAATCCAACCTAGGCATGGTTGGAATGGGCAACCATGGGGCAAAGTCGGACGGCTACTACCAGTACGCCACCAATGAGCTGAAGAATCTGTTCGACAACACCAAGTTCACAGGTGGGCTAGACCCACTGATGGGATTTACCCACCAGAGCAACCAGATACAGCCCCCAGAAGTGATGAGTGAACTGTCGCAATATGAGCGCAATAGCAACAGGACGACTCCCATCGTCCCGGGCGGTCGCTATGTCTCTGAAACTGACAATAAAGACACCAGCCCCGCCGAAGAAGCCGCAGATTTGTTCAAAGGCTACAAGGATCACACGGCAGATGCGTTTAATCGGGGGTATAGGGAGCGAACGGGCATGAACCCGACCCAATTCCAGAGCAGCATGGGTAATATCCTGCGAGAAACCCTCACAGACCCCGCGACACTTGCTGGAACGGCCCTTTCGGCAGGGTTTGGTGCCCTGTTTGGTGGCGTGAAGGGGGCGGCAACGCCTGTTACCCTAGGTCTGGGCAGGGAATTACTAGAAGAAGGCGGCTTTACGGGGGCTTTAGAGTCCCTTTTGACCGGCCCGAGCTACTTTACAGAGCCTCTAGAAGGGGCTGGATATAGCCCTTTTGACCCCCAGAACAAGGCTTTAGAGGCCATCCAGCAGTCCCGAGAACAGGCCGATGCTAGTGCTAAAGTCGCTGCGGCTCTGATGCGACAGCAGCGCAGCCCCATAGGTCAGTCACTCCTGCCCGAAGAGCAGCCAGCACTGCCCCGCCGCAGGCCCTCTATGAACCAGATGCCGCCCAAGTCCAGCCTACGGGATTTGTAGTAACAAATTCCTGCTGGTGAGATGGCTACATCATTGGGCATACTGATAGCTCACCTCCCTAGGAGTGCTATGTATGGCCGACGATGCAGAAGTTGGGATCGATGACCTGCCGGTAGGGGAACCCGAGGCTATCGAATCAGATGGGGCATCAGAAGAAGGCTATTCCGGCCCAGACGAAACTGCGGCAGAAGAGACACCGGGAGAAGCGGCCGCGCCTGTTGAAGTCTGGTCGCATTTCCGACAGCTCCCCCAGTTCAATGGCCAGGACGATAACGCCATTGCAGGGCGGCTCTACCAAGCCCTCCAAAGGGAAGAGTCGGTTGCTCGACAGCTCCAGCAGTATCAGTCTGTCATCCCTGTTGCCAGCGAATACCTTGCCAATCGTCCTTCGTATGAGCAGTGGAAACAGTCCCAGCAGCAGCCCCAGCAGCAGCCGCAAGCCCAAGCGAAGCCGCCGGAAGAGCCGTCCCCGTGGACGCCGCCCAAGCTGAAGGACAGCTACCGACAGTATCTCGTCAAGGACGAGAATGGTCGTGACAGTATTGCTCCCGAGGCACCACTTGATGCCAAGGCTGCACTGCAAGAACACATGGCATTTCGGGCCAACTTCGCTACCCGATTGCTCGACAACCCAGAAGAGACGTTGCAGCCCATCATCTCGAAGATGGCACGGCAACAGGCACAGGAATTGTTCTCGTCAGAGATCGGTCGGATGCAGGAACAGGGGTTTGTAGACCAGACCCTCGAAGACAATAAAGATTGGCTTTATGCAAATGGAACAAATGGGGATGCGTCTGCGGAAGGACTCGCGGTACAGAAATATATTGAGGACATGAAGGGTTACGGCATCCAAGGAGCTGAACCCCGTTGGGAAATGGCGAAGAAGTTATTGGAGCGGGATGTGCTTGAAGCCCATGCCCGAAACTTGGAGGAAAACCTCCGACGACTCCAAGGACAGATCGCAACGACCCAGCAGGTGCAGCAACAACCGACAGCCGACGCCAAGAACATGGACTACCTGCGACAGCAGGCGATGCGGTCGGTGAATCGTACAAGTGTTAGCACTACCGATAGCCGAGTACCGCAGAAACCAATGACATTTGCTGACCGCTTCCGAAAAGATTTGTCCGACGCCGGAATGACCTGACCACCCCAAAGGTTTAATTACAATGGCCTCACCTACAGACTGGGCGCGCGTTATTGCAACAACGATTGTCAACCATCTTCGTGAAGAAGAGGTGGCGACGTTCCGCAAGTTCAAGGTGTTCGCCTTGCTGGAGTCCAGCGGCAACATTGTAATGAATCAGAGTGGAAGGGGATTCGACTGGAACGTCCGCTGGAAAAATGCAAGTGTGACAGGTAACACTGGTGATACACCGCGTACCTTCAGCCGCATCAATATGTTCAAGCGGCCCCAGCTTCCTTGGAAAGGCTTTGTTGCCACCGACGCCATCATGCGGCGCGAAATGCTGGAGAACCGGGGTCAGCAGGCACTTGTTGACGTTGCTGGCAAGATGGCCGAGCGTCTGCAAGAGTCGCTTGAGCAGCACCTCGCCTACCAGCCGTACAAAGATGGTTCTCTGAATGATAACGACTTCCACGGGCTGGAATCGTTCCTCGGGTTCGATGGTACTATCAACGAAGACGATGCAACGTCGCCGTTCGCCAAGCGCAACTCGGGCAACACCAGCGACCGCTATGGCTACCCGTCGGATACGTTCGCTGATCTGAACACTCAGCTCGGCGTGTACGGTGGTGGCCGAGTCGCTGGCCCTGCTACTCCCCTCTCCACCACTCCGAAATGGCCGAACCATGCGGTTGATCCAGAGGCGGATTTTTGGTCGCCGGTAATTGTAAACTATAATGCGTCGGGCCTTAACAAGGCTGCCGCCGCTAGCCGAAGCTGGGCGAAGAATTGCACCTTTGCGATGCGCGAAGGAATTCATCAGACCAAGAGAAATGATTCTGTGCAGGGGCAGATCGACATGATCGCTCTGGACAGGTCGCTGTATATCCAGTTCCTCAACACTTACCGCGACAATGAGCGGCTGGTGGTGTCGAAGGAGAACGGCCTCAAGGCTCTGGGCTTCAATGACACCGTCACCCTCGACGGCGTGGAAGTAACAAGTGAGTATGCTGTTCCCGCAGGCCGAGGCTACGGCTTCAGCATCGGCAACATGCAGCTCCGATGCCTCGAATCGCAGCTCATGGTGGCCGAGGGCCCCTTCTTCGACGAAGAGACTCAAGCGTACCGATATGCTTGCTCGACACTCGGCAACTTCTATTTTAAGAGTCCGAGAAATTTCTTTGCCCTCGCCCCTGTTACGGCTGAAGCCTGACCCACTTGTAGGAGCATCTCACAATGTCCAGTTTGTTCTCTGATCCTCCGTTCACTCGCGGCTCGACGCTGCTTGGTGGCGAAGTTATTGAAACTGACGGCAATGGCCCTATTGCGGGTCGTGCAATCGCCGGTCAGGTCAAGATTTTCCAAGACATCAACCCCTCGACGAAGTCACTCAACAGTGATCGATTGGTGTATTGCGTTGCGGCCCGCTACATGGGCAGCAATGTGGCAGACGTAACGACCATCGCCGGTAACTTGTACGTGTTCGACGCCACAGTGTCGGGCACCACGCAGGTAGGTGCCTTGGAGAATTTCTCCGCACTTGGAACGTCGTCCAATATCACCAATACGGCGGTCGCATTTGGCGTACTGGACGAGTACCTGACCGGGGCCATTAGGACGAACGACATCGTCTGGCTTGTCGTCAAGGGCCCGTGCAGCGTCCGACAGTCAGCAGCGATTGTCGGTGCGAACGCGGCAGTGGCACCCGCTACGATTGGTAATGTTGCGGCATGGTCAACGGGCCTCGCCATCGGCCAGAACATTGGTTTGGCCACCACGGCAGCACTTCAGTTGCTCCGAGTCAACATTGCCAGCAATGCAGTGGCGTGAGTGTGATGGCACGACCATCCCGCTAACTAAATACGATAACAGCCTGCGGAGAGATACCGCAGGCTGTTATCATTTACTGACATGAGTGATCGCACATGCACCAACTGCGGGGATACCCGCCCGCTGACCAAGGAATTCTTCCGGTGGCGGGAGCGGGACGGCAAGGGTTTCTTTACCCCTGAGTGCCGCGTCTGTATTGCGGCCCAGAAGAAAGAAACCGTCCAGCGGATCAAGCAGCGGCGGCGCGATAGCCTCAAGAAGATTGAGGCGGCTGGCGTTGACTTGTATGTGCAGTCGGCCCAAGCAGGCGGCTCCAACATCCCGCACTCAGCCGAGGTGATTGAACGGGTCTTTCAGTATTTCGGCGGGGTGGGCGGGTTCTCGGCCATGCTGGTCAAGCAGTATTACGACAGCCCGCCCGGTAGCCCTGCCCGTAACAAGCTCCTAGAGACGCTGTGCCGCCTAGTCAGCAAGAACGTCGAACAGGGCGGGGCCAAGAAGCCCTTAACCCTATGGTCAGAGGAAGAGCTTGAGCTGGAGCTAACTGACCGTTTTCAGCAAGCAGTCGCCGCATTCAAGGGAACCACCATCAATGTCCAAGGCACCGAAACGGCACCCCAAGCTATCGCCGCCGACTATCCCCACTCTGCCGACGATGACCAAGTTCGAGCGGGACTCCATCCGCGAACTGCAAAGCGAACTCCGCGAAAGAAAACTCGAAGCACTGAAGCTCTACCATCCCAACCAGAATCAAGCGGAGATTCATGAGTGCAGGGCTAGCGAAGTCCTCGTCATTGGGGGCAATCGGTCAGGGAAATCCCTGTGTACGTTCGTTGAGGATGCACGCGCGGCGACCGGACAAGACCCCTTTAAGAAATACCCAGAAAAAGATGGGATTCTGGTGATCGTAGGGAAGGATTGGAAGCACATAGGCATGGTGGTGTACCCCATGCTGTTTAAATGGGGGGCTTTCAAGATCGTCAAGGATAAAGTCACTGGGGATTGGCGGTCCTTCGACCCAACCCGCGACGCCCGGGAGGACGCCCGCCCTTCGCCGCCGCTGATCCCCCCAAGGCTCATCAAGTCAGTTAGCTGGGTACACAAATCCGCTAACTATATCCAGATGGCCACTATGACAAATGGGTGGGTCATTCACTTCTTCTCTAGTGAAGGTGATCCCGTACAAGGCTTTCAAAGTGATCGTTGCCACATCGACGAGGACGTTTCAAATGAGCAGTGGGTTTCGGAGTTACAAGCCCGCATTATCGACCGCAAGGGGACGTTCGTTTGGTCGGCAATGCCCCATAGCGCGAATAATGCACTCCTAGGATTGAAGGAGCGGGCCGACGCTAGCGAACAGGCCCTCGGGGATAAGTCCCATATCCGGCAGTTCAAGCTCAGGTTTTTAGATAATCCGCACTTGGATGCCGAAGAGAAGGCCAAGAGCATCGAACGCTGGGCCTCAGTGGGCGACGACGTTCTCAGGATGCGGGCCGAGGGTGATTTCATCACCGACTCAGTGCTGTGCTACCCCAGCTTCGACATGCGGATACACGGCATGGATCGGTCGGAGCTACCCGATGGGCAAGTTCCCTACGATTGGTGCCGCTACGCCGTTATCGACCCGGGCCACGCCGTCACGGCGGTTTTGTTCGCTGCCGTACCTCCCAGCGGCAACTTCTGGCTGTTGTATGACCAGCTCTACCTGCGGCAGTCAAACGCCATGATCTTTGGGGAGCAGTTCGCCAAGAAAGCGCAGAACCAGCATTGGCATGCGTTTATCATCGATGCTCATGGCGGTAGGTTGCGCGACATCGGCTCTGGCAGGCTCCCCGTCGAGCAATACACAGAACAGCTAGTCAAACGCAACATCCGCAGCCAGACAACCGGGGCGAGCTTCCTGTCGGGGTGCGATGATATTCCCGCCCGCACGGAATCTACCCGAATGGCCCTGCATATAAGGCCCGAGGGCACTCCGATCCTGCGGGTGTTGCGCGACTCCTGCCCCGATTTGGAGCGGGAAATCAAGCGATACCGCAAGCTCGTCAATTACGTTAGCGGCACGGCCATTGTCACAGACCGGCCTAATACTAGGGGCGAAGTCCACTTGTGCCAGACACTTGAATACCTCTGTGCCTATCGGCCTAGGTATCACCAGCCGCCGTCCCGGTCTACAGAGCCAGAGCCGTGGTGGGTCAAGTGGCGTGAGAACAGAAAAAAGCGGCTGGGGGAGTCGGGGGGTAGCTATGTATATTTAGGCCCAACACGAAGGGAGAACCAGTAATATGTCAAACGAATCTGAAGAAGTTAGCTGGCGTATGCCGCAGCCCAGCATCGGGGACGCGGTGCTATTTGCACCAGATTACAACAGCATGAACCGGCCCATACTGGGTCTTATCGTCAGCCCCCCGGGTGATAGTGCTGTGACTCTGGCGGTATTGTCACCTAACGGCATGATGATCCGGTCGGGGGTCAAGCACATTGATGACCCGGGCTGGAAGCAGGACAACTTCTGGAATGACCTCGGGGTGTGGGATTTCGCCCCCGTCACCAAGTCTATTCGGGCACTCATGGAAAGAGAGAAGGTGAGAAATGGTCGAGAAACTGGAGCCAAGTAGTCCGCTGCGGCAGATCACCAGCACTTGGGTAGACAAGCTCAAGGCGGCGATGGACTACAAGAAACCGTTCTCAGAGGACGCCAAAGAAGCGGGCATGTTCTTTGACGGCGACCACAACTGGATGTGGAAGGACTCCTACAGTCGTGGCGAACGCGGCTACAACTCCAGCATCGCCCCGCCTTCTTTCCGCATGCAGTTGAATAAGGTGTTCGAGCTGGTGGAGATTTTCGGGGCAGTCATTTACCACCGCAATCCGGTGCGTACTGTGACAGTCATGGAGCATCCGAACCTCCCGCCCGATGCGTTTGGTATCGACCCCACGCAGCCGATGGACCCCAACGCTCTCACGCCCGAGCAGCAGCAGCTACTTGGCATGGCGCAAGAGCAGCAGTCGGCCCAGAAGAAAAGGGCCATCGCGTCCCAGCTACTCAATGCGTATTTGAACTGGACGCCCCAAGAGTTGGACTTGAAGCGGCAGGCCAAGAAGGTGGTCAACGAAGCCCTCATCAAGGGCATGGGGGTGTTTTGGACAGAGTTAGTCACCCTGCCCACCTCGGGCGACGATCAAGAACGACCGCTTCGTATGGTGGGCAGCTACTACGATACGGTCGATAACCTGTTGATTGACCCCGACTTCGACAACATGGATGACATGCTGTGGTGCGCTCGCAAGTGCGTCAAGCCGTTGCTCGAAGTCGCAGAGACATACGGCATCCCGCCCGATGAGCTGCGAAAACACCTAGAGGACAGCAAGAGCCGGTTGTCCAAAGAGCCCAAGAACACGAAGAAGAAGCAGACCAATGAGCTTCTGACCTACTACAAAATCTGGTCGAAGACCGGCATCGGGGACCGCTTCAAGGACAGCCCGAAAGAGAACCGGGGTGTGTTCGACAACCTGGGCCCCCATGTCTATCTGATTGTCTGTGAAGGTATCCCGTATCCGCTCAATCTGCCGCCCGAAGTGATGCAGGAGCCCGTAGACGAGCAACTCGGGTTTCCTCAGTCCATCGTCACCCGTACTGCATGGCCGGTGCCGTACTACGCCGATACGCAGGGCTGGCCCTTCACGCCTCTCTACTTCCATCCCAAGCCCGGGTATGCGTGGCCCATCAGCCATATCCGTCCGGGGATCGGGGAGTTGCGGCTGTTGAATTGGGCAATGAGTTTCTTGGCCACCCGTATCGCAACGTCCTGCGAAACAATGGTGGCGGTGCAGAAGGCAGCAGACCAGACGCTCAAAGACCAGATTCTCGCCCCGAGTGAGGGTGGTTTCAAGATTGTTGAACTGTCCGAATTGGTGGGCAGACGCATCGAAGATGTCATGTCAGTGTTCCAGTTCCCGCAGGTTACGCGGGACTTATATGACATTATCCAGAGCGTCGGGGAGATGTTCGCCCAACGCACCGGTTTGTCGGAGTTGGTCTATGGTTACACCCGTAACCAATTTCGTAGTGCAGCAGAGGCGAACATCAAGCAGGAGAACATCAGTGTTCGGCCTGACTCCATGGCGAACGACCTCGAAGACGCCATGAGTCTTCTGGCTCGCCGGGAGAGCCTCGCCGCCCGCTGGCTACTTGAGCCCCAAGACATCACCCCGGTGCTTGGCCCGCTGGGGGCACTGGCGTGGAGCCAGAACGTCTCGTCTCAGAGCCTTGTGGCACTGACTAGGGACTTCCTATACCGCGTTGAGGCTGGCAGTGCCCGCAAGCCCAACAAGGCCACCAAGGTCGAACAGATGCAGCTATCTGTGCAGACGTTGGGGCCGATCCTGTCGGGGCTAGTTGGGTCTGGAATCGTTGGGCCATTCAATGCCCTAATCCGAGATTGGGCCGAGAGCCTCGACATCAATGCCGAGCCGTATCTTGTGCCCGAACCGCAACCCCCTGCCGCTGCGCCGCCGCCGTCCTCCCCTTCGGTTGAGCAGGCTGCGGCTGCGGGGGGCGATCCTGCCATGCCCAGCGAATTACCGCCCGACCCGGGGCCACCACCGCAAGTCCCGCCCGAGCTTGATCCCGCAGCGGCGTGAGCAAACACAGGAAACAAAATAAACGGCGACACAACCTTTGGGCTAGGTATCGACTGACACCCGAAGCCCATGCCGAGCTTGTGCGTCGAGCGAATGGACGGTGTGAAATCTGCGGTGCCCCCGGTAACTGCGTTGACCATTGTCATGAGAGCAGGCAGGTGCGGGGCTGGCTGTGCAAGTCTTGCAACTGTGCGTTGGCCCGGTTTGGCGACACCATCGGCGGGTTACTCAAAGCCCTTAAATACCTAAAGAAACATGATCGAAATACCCGCAGCAGTGCTAAGAGCAGGGCCCGAAGTCGTGCAGTTCTACGTGAAATTACTATCACGGGGAGAAACACAGCTATGGGCCGAGATGTGCGCCCTCCAGCAGCCTCCGGGCCTCAAGGGGACAGACCGCTCCTACATGCAGGGCCGTCTAAACAACCAGCAGTTGGACAACATGGCCCCAGTGCAGGCCCAGAGCCTTCTTGCTCAAGCCCGCCGAGCCGGGATCAGCACCAGCGGGAAATACTACGCCGGGGGGCTGGCAGACAAGCGGGGGGCCGCTGATCCGGCGGCGTGGGTGGACTCTGTGGCCGATGTGAAGAAGGTTGCTGAGATGCGCAATCTGACAGTGTCGGGGGCAGTCGAGCATGAAGGACGCCCCCAGCCCCGCCCGCATGTCGCACTAAGTGAGCGGGCTACTCGACAAATGATGCAGCGGGAGCGGGCCAATCATCCAAATATGAAGGTAGGCGAGCTGCGCGAGCTTGTCGTTGCCAAGTATGGCCGCAAGAAAAAGTAGGCATTTGCCATGTGGACAGCCCAAGATGTCGTTGATTACCTCCTGACCACCACTGGTGGCGGTGCCCAAGACGGCGAGCATCGGGCCATCCGGCAGGCCGCTATCCATGGTATTCGGGATGTGTTGCAGTGCCGGGAGTGGCTCTGGCACACCAAGACGGGCTGGCTCCAGACCTATTTCCTTACCACCACGGCCACATTCACAGCAGGCAACAAGACGATTACGGTCGCTAGCTCTGCTGGATTCGTGGCAGGGCGGGTTCTAGCGTTTCAGCCCGGGTACTGGAACGTCACGCCTCGCGTAGTGTCGGTGGTTGATGCCACGACCATCACAGTAGACGCCGCCCCCGTAGCCAACGGGACAGGTGTCACAGTGCAGGCTCAGACGTTCTACGATCTGCCCTACAACCTGCGCAGCATCGACTCCCTCATCAGCGACACGGCTGGCATGCTGCACTGCTACATCACGCCGCAGCAGTGGCTCCAGCTTCAAGTCAACACCAAGGGTTCCTCGGAGCCCTATTACTACACCATCATGCGAAGCGACACCGATCCAGACAACTGGCAGGTGCGGTTCGTAGGCGTCCCGGCCAACGGCACCATACTCCACTACACATTTAGATATACGCCGCAGCCCATGAAATACATGGGGTTCGAGGGCATCTGCCGCCAAGGGACGGTGACAACGACGGGAACCTCTACTGTCACGGGTACGGGAACAGCATTTCCTACGGACTTTGCCGGGGCCGTCATCCGCTTTGGCAGTGCCTCTAGCCCCGCCGACTCTATCGGCTCGACGACGCCATACGCATACGAACAGAAGATTGTCACCGTTACTAACGGTACGAGTTTGACTATGGCGGCTACCGTCCCGGCCCTCACCGGAGTTAAGTATTCCGTCAGCGACTTGATCGACGCTAGCCCCACTATGTATACGGCCATCCTGTCGAGCGCGGAGATGTGGTACGCCCGCATCACCGGCAAATCAGCCGCCGATGCTATCGCTCTATACAACAAGGATTTGCGGCGGGCCCTCGAAGATGACGTTGTCTCGCCGCTGTCGGGCAGGCCGCGAGGCTTTGCCTATCCTACGCCCAGAAGCATGGGCTACCGTTCCGCACTTCTCAATGATATTGGCGGGTGATAATGCGACATAATGAATGGAAGGGGCTCATCACGGCGGCTAGCCCGTATGTCCTGCCCTCGGGTGTCACTGCCGAACAGTGGAACCTCCAATGCCGCAAGGCGGGCCAACTCACTAGCCGCCCCGGCTTGGGCGAAGTGGTGGTCGATGTCGCCACCGACGCGCCGATCTATTCCATCTTTCGGCTCACCTACGGCTCGGGCAAGCAGGAAAATCTGATTGTCTGGCGAAACGGTACGAGTGGCACGTACACACTCGACCTATTCACGCCCGACGCCACCTATACCAACTCGGAGTGGAGCTACACGACGCTCGCAGCGTTGACGGCCCTACCGGCAAGCAGGCCGTCCATCACCCAAGACCGAAATGGGTACATCTACGCATTCTTCGGGCACGGCAATGCACCCGTCATGTATCGCCCTGGCGTTGATGCCGCAGCCAGCCCGATAGGACTCGCAGCCCCCACCGTCGCTCCCTCTGTCACGCCCTCGGGAAACGGGTACTTCATCGAAAGGGTAGACGTTCTCTCGGGAGGCGGGAGCTACTGGAAAAGCCCGACGTTAGTTGTGTCGGGCGGCAGTCCATTGAAGTCTGCCCA
>Ga0209829_10000175_pt1 | contig 58419 bp, 52 predicted proteins | sample C_140205_EF_Meta_FD_187311 | JGI IMG/M metagenome (GOLD analysis project Ga0209829, IMG submission 187311) | Freshwater microbial communities from Lake Croche, Canada to study carbon cycling - C_140205_EF_MetaG (SPAdes) (version 2) | ecosystem: Environmental > Aquatic > Freshwater > Lake...
TGTTTAATTCATTGACCAAGGAAAATATTTTCTTAATCATCGACATCATCATGAAAAATGTATTGAGTCGTTTGGTTAACTTAGGGTTGAACTTAGTTTTATCTGAAGAGGCCAAAGGATTTATTGCTGACAAAGGCTATGATGTTCAATTTGGCGCAAGACCTTTGCATAGAGCCATTCAAAAATACATCGAGGATCCTCTAGCAGAAGAAATTTTAAACCATAGCGTTAAGGAAGGAGATACATTGATGGGTGATTTAGATAAAGAAAATAGCAAGCTGGTTTTTACTTTACAAAAAAAGGAAAAAGAAAAAGCACCCAAGGCACCTAAAGAACCTAAAGAAGACTAAATCTTAGCATAGCATTAAAAAGGCCCCCTAATTTAGGAGGCCTTTTTTTTATGCTCAATTTATTTATTAATTATTTCCCCAACGGTAACCTGCTGCTTTTAATCCTGCTAAGTCAAGGATGCGGTGCACTACTGTATAGGCCACCTCTTCAATGGTTTGAGGCTTGCTATAAAAACTTGGCGTGGCCGGACAAATAATACCACCTGCTAAAGTCACCATTTCCATATTTTTTATATGAATTAAATTATAGGGTGTTTCTCTAGCCACTAAAATTAATTTTCTTCTTTCTTTTAAAATAACATCGGCAGCCCTGGTCACTAAATCGTCACTCATCCCACTGGCTATTCGGCCCAAGGTACCCATGCTGCAGGGTACAACGATCATGCAATTGTATTGCGCCGATCCTGAGGCAAAGGGGGCATTGAAATCATTTTTTTGGTAAAATGTAAATGGATATTTACCGTAGTCTTGATGTCCTAATTCTGTCTCCCAAACAGTCTTTGCATTATCACTCATGACAATGCCCACGGCTTCATATTGGTCGGCCATTTGGCTTAAACAATCCAATAAGCATTTAGCGTAAATAGCGCCACTGGCGCCTGTGATGGCAATTACAATTTTATTCATATACTATTAACAAAAATAGGCACTAATTGTTGAATTAGATAAGGCCTCTGTATTTACGGTCGAAATCTTGCATAAGATGGATTTTTATAATTAATTTACAGTAAGATCTCTGCTTAAAGCCTAAGCAGGGTTAATTATAAATACAAGTAAGCGTAAAATGGAATTATTTTCAATTAAAGACAAAGTGATTGTTGTCACTGGAGGCACAGGGGTATTAGGAGGAAGTTTTGTCAATGCCTTGGCAGACCAAGGGGCTAAAGTGGTATTGATTGGTCAAAATGAAAGCATTGGTAAGGAAAGAGAAGCGGCCTTAAAAAGCAAAGGACAAGAAGCGTTTTTTGTTGCTGCCAATGTATTGCAAGAAGCCGATTTAATCAAGGCAAAAAATAGCATTGTTGAAAAATATGACCGCATCGATGGCTTGGTCAATGGCGCAGGGGGAAATATGCCTGAAGGAATTTTATCTCCCAAGGACGATGTTTTTACAATGAATATAGAAGGGATGAAAAAAACGATGGAATTAAATGTTTGGGGTACGGTACTTCCTGTTCAAATTTTTGGTCCTGAAATTGCTAAAACAGGAGCTGGAAGTATTGTTAATATTTCATCGGTGAATGCAAAGCGCACTGTGACCAGAGGTTTGGGCTATAGTATGGGTAAGGCAGCCATTGATCTATATACTAAATGGTTTGCAGTGGAAATGGCCAATCGTTATGGAGATGCAGTAAGAATTAATTCCATCATGCCTGGTTTTTTTCTGACCAAACAAAATAAGAATTTATTGACCAATGAAGATGGATCATTAACTGAGCGAGGAGGCTTGATTATAAAAAATACACCTTTCAAAAGATTTGGTCAGCCAGAGGAATTAATTGGGGCATTGATATGGTTATTAAGCGACGCTTCTAAATTTGTAACAGGCATGGATATTGGCGTGGACGGAGGTTTTACCATTAATTCAGGCGTTTAATTGTTTTATATGAGTCCAACTTTTCCTTCCTATCAATCAACGGGATACGCCATGGAGCAAACTATGCGTTGGTATGGACCAAAGGATCCCGTCAGCTTAGCGGATATCAAACAAGCAGGTTGCACAGGCGTGGTTACAGCCTTGCATCATATTGCCAATGGGGCTATTTGGACCATGGAGGAAATTATTACAAGAAAAAATTTAATCGAAGCCATGGACTTAAAATGGTCCGTGGTGGAAAGTATTCCTGTGCATGAATCTATTAAAACACAAACTGGAGATTATAAAAAGTATATTGAAAATTACCAACAAAGCATTCAAAATTTAAGTGCATGCGGCATACACATTGTGACTTACAATTTTATGCCTGTGATGGATTGGACCAGAACCAATTTAGCGCTACCTATGGCCGATGGTTCGCTCGCGTTACACTTCGAATTTGCTGCCTTGATTGCTTTTGATTTATTTATATTAAAAAGAGTGGGTGCTGAAAAAGAATATTCCCAAGCGCAAATTGATTTAGCTAAAAATAAATTTGATAGTTGGTCGGAAGCAGAAAAAGTAAACATTCAAAATAATATTATTAAAGGCTTGCCTGGCAGTGAGGAAAGTTTTTCCTTAGAACAATTCAAGGCTACTTTAAAAACTTACGAGGGCATTGGTGCTACTGAGTTAAGAAATAATTTAATTTATTTTTTAAATGCCATTGTTCCAGTAGCTGAATCTGCGGGGGTGAAGCTGGTCATTCATCCCGATGATCCACCATTCCCAATTTTGGGTTTGCCAAGAGTCGTTAGTACGGCTGCAGATTTGGAAGCCATTTTTGTTGCAGTGCCCTCTTTAAGCAATGGGCTATGTTTTTGTACGGGTTCATTTGGGGTTAGGGCGGACAATCATTTACCTGCCATGGTAAAACAATTTGGAGACAGGATCAATTTCTTGCATTTAAGAAGCACCAAAAGAAATGAGTTTGGTGATTTTTATGAAGAGAACCATTTAGAAGGGGATGTGGACATGTATGCGGTCATCAAAGAAGTGGTTGAAATCATGCAAAGCAGAAAAATAAGCATTCCAATGCGTCCCGATCATGGGCACCAAATGTTGGATGATTTGAAAAAAACGACACAGCCTGGCTATTCAGCTATTGGACGTTTAAGGGGTTTGGCAGAATTAAGAGGATTGGAATTAGGTATATTAAGAAGTAAAATAAATAAGGCATAAAAAATAATTCTATGGCTATTTCAAAAAGCAATACCATCATTAATGATTCTTTTTTATTAGAAAGTAAATTGGCTTTGCAATTGTATCAAAACTATGCCGCAGATTTACCCATTATAGATTACCACAATCATCTATCTGCCAAAGACATTGCACAAGATAGAAATTTTAAAACCATCACAGATATTTGGCTAAAAGGGGATCATTACAAATGGAGGGCCATGCGCGCCTTGGGGGTTCCCGAAAAATTAATTTCTGGTAATGCAACGAGTGAACAAAAATTTAGTGCTTGGGCAAAGACTTTGCCACAAACATTGCGCAATCCTCTTTTTCATTGGTCCTTAATGGAATTAAAAAATACTTTTGGTATTGATGCTTATCTTAACGAAAATAATGCTGCTGCTGTTTATAAAAATGTAAACAAGCAATTACAGAAAAAATCCCTAAGTACCAGAGGGATATTAACAAAATATAAAGTAGCATTGGTGGGCACTACCGATGATCCTTGTGATGATTTAAAATACCATCAGCAATTGGCCAAGGAAAAGTTTTCTATCAAAGTGTTACCCACCTTTAGACCAGATAAAGTATTGAACATACAAAATGCCATTACTTTTAAAAGCTATATCAAGGAGCTTGAATTAGCAAGTAAAATTAAAATTGTTTCTTTATCTACTTTGTTAGCAGCCCTTAAAAATAGAGTAGCTTATTTTAATGAAAATGGTTGCAAAATTGCAGACCATGGCTTGATCCATATGCCAGCCAGCTGTAAATCTTCCAAAGCATTAGGGGAAGCTTTTGAAATTTTTATGCAAGATAAAAAAGCCAATGATTTTGAATATTCGGATCAATTTGCGGGGGTAGTTTTATTGGCCTTGTCTAAAATGTATTTTAAAAATGGTTGGGTGCAACAATTTCATTTAGGGGCCATCAGAAACAACAATACATCATTAGAAAAACAATTGGGTGCAGATGCAGGGGCCGACTCCATGGGTGATTATCCGCAAGCGGTGAATTTATCTAATTTTTTAAATACATTAGAACAAGCTGGTCAATTGGCTAAAACTATTTTGTACAATTCCAATGCGGCAGTCAATGATGTGTTTGCTACCATGTGTGGTAATTATAATGAGGCAGGGGTCAAGGGCAAGGTTCAATTTGGCGCTGCTTGGTGGTTCTTGGATCAGAAACAAGGGATGGAGCAACAAATCAATGCCTTATCTACCATGGGCCTATTGTCTACTTTTGTGGGTATGACTACCGACAGCAGAAGTTTTTTATCTTACTCAAGGCATGAATATTTTAGAAGAATACTTTGTAATTTATTGGCCAAAGAAATGGAGGCGGGCATGATACCTAATGATCCTGCCTGGGTGGGTAAAATCATTCAAGACATTTGTTATTATAATGCAAAAAAATATTTTAATGTATAGCCATGGTTAAAGTATTTTGTTTTGGTGAAATTTTATTACATTTTTCACCCTCCGGGGATCCGTCATTTATTGGGGAACAAAATATGCCCTTTTATTTAGGTGGGGCGGAATTGAATGTAGCCACAGCTTTAGCCAACTGGGATATACCAGTAAAATATGGTACAGCTATGCCTTCCCATTTTTTTTCTGATTCTATTGTTAGCTTTTTAGCAAAAAAAAATATTGATACATCTGCAATTCAATTTTCTGGTCAACGAATTGGTTGCTTTTATTTAGCAACAGGTTTGGATATGAAAAGTGCAGGTGTAGTGTATGATAGAGACAATTCATCTTTTGCATCAATTCAAAAAGGAAGTATTGCTTGGAAAGAAGTTTTAAAAGACGTGAATTGGTTTCACTTTTCTGCCATATCGGCCTCACTCACTCAAAATGCAACGGATGTTTGTGAAGAAGCTTTAATAGCAGCTACTGAATTAGGTATTCCTATTTCAGTAGATTTAAACTACAGGGCTAAACTATGGCAATATGGAAAAACGCCAGTTGAAATAATGACACGATTAGTGAAATACTGTTCGGTCTTAATGGGGAATCTTTGGGCGGTAGAAGATATGTTAGGAATAAATTCAACTATTAAATCAAGTGAAGGTTTTTCAACAGCAGATTTAATACAAGCTGCTCAAAAAAGTATGACAAATTTGAAAGTACAATTCCCTTCAATAAATACAATGGCCTATACTTTTAGATTAGCAGATACTTATTTTGGGTTAATGTTTGATAAAAATAATTTCTATACATCTTCGACCTATAAGATGAATGAAGTGAAGAATATAGTGGGCACGGGTGACTGCTTTATGGCGGGGCTTATTTATGGCATACGTCATCAAATTACACCAGAAGAAATGATCAATTTTGCTGCAGCGGCTGCCGTTGGGAAATTATACGAATTAGGGGATGCAACAGCGCAAAGCCCTGAACAAATTAAAAATAGAATGACATGAAAACAGAAAACGAAATGATTGAATTGGTAAAATCCACAGGATTTTTGCCTTTGTTTTATCATGAGGATCCACAAATGTCTGTGGACATTGTCAAAGCATTGTACACAGCAGGGGTAAGATGTATTGAATATACCAATAGAGGTGCTGCTGCTTTAAAAAATTTTAAAATTATTTTAGAAAATAGAGCTAAGTATTATCCAGATTTAGTCATAGCCATTGGTACTATTCAAACCCAAAAAGAAGCAGAAGCCTTTATAGAGGCAGGTGCGGATTTTTTAATCAGTCCTTTTTTTGATCAATCCATTGCAGATACAGCTTATTTGCATAAAAAATTATGGATCCCTGGCTGTATGACGCCCACAGAAATACATGCGGCGGAGGCAGCTGGATGTAATTTGGTCAAATTATTTCCAGGCAATGTATTGGGCCCTGGTTTTGTTTCGGCGATTAAACCTTTGTTCCCCTCCATGCATTTTATGGTTACAGGCGGGGTGGATACCACTAAAGAAAATATAGAAGCTTGGTTTAAAGCTGGAGTAGTAGGGGTAGGATTGGGCAGTCAATTGTTTACCCAACAAATCATAGAAAATAAAAACCTTGAACTATTGAAAGTGGAAACAAAAAAACTCATTGGCTTGGTGCAAGCTTTTAAAAAATAAATATGGCAATGAAAACCATCGGGAATTATCGTTGGACTATTTGTGCCTTGCTTTTTTTTGCCACCACGGTTAACTATTTGGATAGACAAGTACTAAGTTTATTGAAACCTGTGTTGGAAAAAGAATTTGACTGGAGCAACAGTGATTACGCCAATATTGCTTCTGTTTTTCAATTTATTTATGCTTTATGTATGTTGTTTGCTGGTCGCATCATAGATAAATTGGGTACCAAGTGGGGTTATGCTTGGGCCATCATCATTTGGTCATTTGCGGCCATCTTGCATGCTTTTTCAGTGCCATTGGGCACTGGTATTGCAACGGTATTAGGTTGGATGGGTATTGCAGCAGTACCTGTTTCCATTGCAGGTTTTATGTTTTCAAGAGCTGTGCTTGGTTTTGGAGAAGCCGGAAATTTTCCAGCAGCCATCAAAGCAACAGCAGAATATTTCCCTAAAAAAGAAAGATCCTTTGCGACAGGTATATTTAATTCCGGAACCAATGTGGGCGCCATACTTGCCCCCTTGTCTGTTCCTTGGATTGCAAAAAATTGGGGTTGGGAAGCGGCCTTCATTATTATTGGGGCCGTAGGTTTTTTATGGTTAATTTTTTGGTTTATTTATTATGAAACACCCCAGCAACAAAAAAGATTGTCTGCTTCAGAAATGGAATATATACATGCAGACATGGATGCTGAGCCTAGAGAGGGGAGCCCTAACAATAAAATTAGATGGACTACTTTATTGGGGTACAAACAAACCTGGGCCTTTGCCATTGGCAAATTTTTAACCGATGGTGTATGGTGGTTTTTTTTATTTTGGTTGCCTAGTTATTTAAAAGATCAATACAATATGGAAGGCACTCAAATTATTTTACCTTTGTCTGTTTTATATAGTTTGACCATGGTGGGCAGTATTGGTGGTGGATGGTTCCCTACTTATTTTATCAATAAGGGATATAAGCCCTACGAAGGCAGAATGAAGGCCATGTTATTGATTGCATTTATTCCTTTGGTGGTATTGGCTGTTCAACCATTGGGCTACCTTAGTTTTTGGATACCAGTTTTTTTTATTGGCATTGGAGCCTCTGCACATCAAGCCTGGTCGGCGAATATTTATACCACCGTTTCTGATATGTTTCCTAAAAGGTCCATTGCTACTGTAATTGGCATGGGCGGTATGGCAGGTGGCATGGGTGGTGTGGTGGTTTCTAAAATTGGAGGATGGTTGTTTGATGCGTATAAATTAAAAGGAATTCAACAAGCCCTCGTTGTAGCGAATGAAAAGGGATTAAGTCCGTTTATTCAAAAATTAAATACAGTATCTAGTTTTGATGCCAAAGGCTTACCCTTAAAGCTTTCAGAAAAAGAATGGTCTCATTTGTCAGACAAAATTTTACAACCCATCCAAGTCATGGATGCCAGCCATTTTGAACAGTTTTATACCTTGCAAAAACATATCATTCAAGAGGAAATGGCCATTGCCTATGGTTATATGTTTATTTTTTGTGCAACGGCTTATTTATTGGCTTGGAACTGTATAAAATGGTTGGTGCCCAAAGAAAAAATAATTAACTTACCTTAATCTATTGAATAATTGTAAAGAATACTTTATGAAAAAATCCGCTGCTTTATGCTTGGGAATTGGAATGACATTGATGGGACATTTATTTGCCCAAAATAATGTTGAAAATTTATTTAATGGTAAAGACTTAAAGGGTTGGGTACAATACAATGGCAAAGCAAAATATACAGTAGAGCATGGCGAATTAGTGGGGCGCACTGTTCCTGGTGAACCCAATAGTTTTTTATCTACAGAAAAAAAATATGGAGATTTTATATTGGAATTAGATTTTAAAGTGGATGTGCATATGAATTCTGGCATTCAGTTTAGAAGTGAACTCAATGATGGCAATGACCATTGTGAAGTAACTGATACGCGCACCCCCAATAGAGTGCATGGTTATCAAATGGAAATAGATCCTTCTTCGAGAGCTTGGAGTGGTGGTATCTATGATGAAGCAAGAAGAGGCTGGTTGTATCCATTAGAATACAATACGGCAGCAAAAACTGCTTTTAAAAACAATACTTGGAATCATTATAAGATAGAAGCCATTGGAACTAGCATTCGTACCTGGGTCAATGGAGTGCCTTGCGCCCATGTGATAGACAATATGAGCCCAAGTGGTTTTATATCATTACAAGTGCATGAGATTGGAGATCCGAAAGATGCAGGACAAGAAGTTAGATGGAAGAATATTAAAATTCAAACTAAAAATTTAAAATCGGCCACCCCAGATCAATTATTTGTGGTGAATTTAATTCCCAATACTATATCTGCAGATGAAAAAAGAAATGGCCTAAGGCTATTGTGGGATGGGGTGAGTACCAAAGGTTGGAGGGGTGCTTATAAAACTAGTTTTCCAGACAATACTTGGTATGTCAAAGACGGCACTTTAAATGTCAAAGGAAGCAATGGGGCAGAAGCCAATAACGGTGGGGACATTGTGACCATAGAGGAGTTTCATGCTTTTGATTTGCAATTTGAATTTCAAATTACTGATACAGCCAACAGTGGGGTAAAATATTTTGTGACAGAAACAGAAAACAACAAAGGCTCTGCCATTGGTTTAGAATACCAGATTTTGGATGATGACAAACATCCAGATGCATTTCAAGGATCTATTGGCAATAGAACCATGGCTTCCTTGTATGATTTGATCCCTGCTTTAAGAATTGGGGAAGGACGTAGGGAAAAAATTCCAATTGGACAATGGAACAGAGGGCGTATTGTGGTTTTCCCTGATGGTAAAATTGAACATTGGATCAATGGATGGAAAGTGGTGGAGTACCAAAGAGGTACCCAATATTTTTATGCCTTGGTGGCCAAAAGTAAATATGTCAATTGGAAAAATTTTGGTATGGCTGATAAGGGACATATCTTATTGCAAGAACATGGGACACATGTGTCATTTAGAAGTATAAAAATAAAAGAATTGTAAATACTATTTTAAAAAATAATTAATTGTAAATCATGAAAAATTCAAGAAGAAATTTTATCAAGCAAACCGCCAAAGCAACTATTGCTACTTATGCTGCTACCATTGGGTTTAGTGCAAAAAGTTATGGCAATATCATTGGTGCCAATGACCGCGTACGTTTGGGTGTAGTAGGTTTTTCAGATAGATTTAGAGGGGCACATTTGCCTAGCTTCTTGAATCATTACAAAGAATTAAATTTTGATATCGTAGCCGTATCTGATATTTGGAAAATTAGAAGAGAGGAGGGTACTGAATTTTTACAAAAGACTTTTGGACATTCCATTAGAGCAGCCCGCAACAATGAGGAATTGTATGCAGGAAAAGACATTGATGGGGTATTTATAAGTACGGCCGATTTTCAACATGCCATCCATGCAACCGAAGCAGTAAAAGCAGGAATGGATGTGTATTGTGAAAAACCATTTGCAGAAACGATGGAAGACAATCGCAATGCACTTAAAGTAATTAAAGCTTCAGATAGAATTGTACAAATTGGTTCTCAACGTAGAAGCGGCCCTAATTATCAAGCAGCCGCCGATTTTATTCAAGCAGGTAAATTTGGCCCCATTACGATGGTGGAATTAACTTGGAATGTGAATCAACCTGGCAGATGGAGAAGACCAGAATTAGTAGCAAAATGTAAAGAAGAAGATTTAGATTGGAATCGTTTTTTATTAAATCGTCCTCATGAAGATTTTGATCCTAGAAAATATTTAGAATATAGATTGTTCTGGCCTTATTCTTCTGGTATGCCAGGACAATGGATGAGCCATCAAATAGATACTGTGAATTGGTTCAGTCAACTGCCACATCCTCGTAGTGTCACTGCCAATGGTGGCGTCTATGTTTGGAAAGATGGTCGTAGAAATTGGGATACTACCACAGCTGTATTTGAATATGGCCCCATCAATGATGCCAGCCAAGGATTCCAAGTAGTATTTATGTCCCGCATGCACAATGGGGATGAAAACCCTTCTGAGATTTATTATTCCAATGGTGGAGAATTGAATTTAGTGACCAATAAAGTTTCTGCCAATGGAGGTCTTAGGGCAGGTCCTGCAGCAGCAATGAATATGCAACCGAATCTTTTATCAAGTTTTGATTTATCAAACAATGCAAGTAAAGTTGTGGCTTCTGCCAATACAGGAGGGGATGTACTTACTTCAGCGCATGTAAGAAATTGGATGGAATGTGTTAGAAGCAGAAAACAACCCAATGCCCCTGTTGAAGCGGGCTACCAACATTCCATTGCCACCATTATGACCAATGCGGCTTGCAAAACAGGCGCAAAAGTTACCTTTGATGAAGCCAATCAGGAAGTAATGGCCAATGGAAAAGTGTTTAAGTATTAATCTACTTTATACATTTTCTCATAATATTCTTCGGCCATTCTATTGCTGTCAAATTGGAAACGAACATCCTTCATTCCGTTTTGTGTAATCTGACGCCAGGTATCTTTTTGTTCATAATACATGGGTACAATTTGTTCGTCTAATATTTTATACATTTCATCTAAATCATAATCGTCTTGTTGTTGGGTACTCATGCGCGCATAATCTGCTTTAGGTACCACAAAGCCATTGTTGCCATGATTGATAAACTCTGGAATCCATCCGTCGTCGGTAGAAAAGTTCACCGCACCGTTCATTGCTGCCGTCATTCCACTGGTACCAGAGGCTTCACGAGGTACACGTGGGTTGTTTAACCAAACATCCGAAGCTTGTTTCATTCTTTTACTCAAAGACAATTCATAACCAATCAATACAGCCACATTATGATAGTTCTTGCTTAAGTGTACTAAATTATTGAACTGAGAAATGGCTGGATGATCAACGGGATAAGGCTTACCAGCAAAAATAATTTGTACAGGATATTTTGCATTAGAAAGCAATTTTTCAAAACGATCTAAATCCCAAGATAAAAAATCGGCTCTTTTGTAGCCAGCAAAACGTCTAGCCCAAACAATGGTCAATACATTGGGGTCGAATATTTTCCCAGTTTGATCAGCCACTATTTCAAAGGCGCGCTTTTTTAAATACATTTTACGATCATCAAAGCCAGCATCATCATTAGTTTCTGCAAAACGGTACAATTGCTTATCGGCCCAATAGCGCCAGTTTTGTGCATTGGTAATATGTATAATTGGACAGATGCCTTCATACTTGCCCCAAAGTTCTCTACTTACATGACCATGTAATTCAGAAACTCCATTGGCCTTTCGTGCAAAACGTAGTGCAGCCAAAGAGTGATTGAACTGGTCGTCTTCGATGCCTGTTAATTTTCTTACTTCATCTAAACTCAAGCCGCAGAAATAGCCCATTTTATGGCATAAATAAATATCATGTTTTTCATTGCCAGCCTCTTCTGGTGTATGGGTAGTAAACACCAAACGTTTTTTAACTTCGTCCAGTGATTTGTATTTATTCAATAAATAAAAAGCAGCAGAAAATCCATGGGCTTCATTTAAATGATAAACTTCTGGATTGAAATTTAATTCATCAATTAATTTAGCACCTGCTACACCTAATAAAATAAACTGAGCCACCTTGGTGGCTACATTGGCGTCATACAAACGATGGGTGATGGTTTGAGAAACGTAATCGTTCTCTGGTAAATCGGTACTTAATAAAAATAGGGGAGCACTGCAAAAAGTATTTGGAGCTAAATAAAAAGCTTTTACCCAAACTGGATGATCATGAATTAATACCTGATATTTTATACCTGTGTCTTCTAAAAAACTATACATTTTTTCCATGAAAGTCACCTGCAAGGTTTGGTCTTGATTACGGGCTTGATCGTAATAACCATATTTCCATAAGATGCCAACACCAATTAAATTTTGATTTAACTCAAAAGCACTTCTTAAATGTGAACCAGCTAAAAATCCTAGTCCACCACTGTATATCTTTAGAGGTTGATGAATGGCAAATTCCATAGAAAAATAAGCAGCCTTTTTTTTGAATTGATCATTGATTGCATAAGGCACTTGATAGTTTCTAAAACTCATATAAACTTGTTTGGTAATTTGGCTGCAATATAATGGTATTTAAAGAAAATGTAATTATTACACATTAAACTGTGGATAACAACCGTTTGCGCCGCTAAATTGTGGATTATTTTTTCTTTTTAGACTTCTTTTTCTTGTCGTAAGTATTGTTAAAGTAACATGTCATATTGCGGTGATTACCACAATTACCATCTTCTTTAATACTGATTTGATTGCCTTCTATCTTAAAATGAATAATACAAGCATCTCCTTTTTCAGAATAAATAGCTATATTTTTTGTAAAACTCATGATCCCTTTGAGTTCGCCTGAACAATCCCTGCCATCCTTTTCAAAATGCATGAAAAATTGAAGCTTATTGGGCGTTGTATAATCTCGAATAGAAATAAAGTTTTTTGCATCTCTACCATAATCTCCACTAAAACTATTGTTCATTGGGAGTGTATCTAGTGGATTGATGACCTTCGTGTTTTCTGGTTTTTTGTTGCTGTCAAAATAAATCAATCTAAAGTTGCTGTCAATGAAAGCCCAGCCCTTTTTTTCATAAATCAAAGAGTTGTCCTCATTCATTTTATTTTCTTCTACTAAAAAGGAGGGTTCTTTGTTGATGTTCAATACTTTTCCATAATGTCTGGATCCTTTATTTTCATCTTTAAACGCTGTGATGACTTTGTAATCAAGAAACTTATTTTTTTTGCTAAATACTACTACACATATCTCAAAACTATTTAGATGTTGTACGCGCAATAGCAAATAATACTCTTGTTCTTTTTCAATTCTTAAAATGGGATGTAAAATAGTTTTCTTATCCGTTTTGCTTACAATTTGCTCCACAATAGCTTCTGGTACAAATTGCACCAATGCTTTTCTTCCAATAACCAAGGTATCTGTCAGGTGTTTCAAATTGGTATCTGAGAGGGCAATAGGTAAAGAGGCTGCTTTGAAAATTTTATTAAAGTCATTGATCTTAATAGGGGTATTACCTGTAAAGTCTGGCTTTTCATCTGCACAAGCCATCAGTAAACAAATCAAGCCTAAAAGGTAATACCTACGCATGTTCCAATTTTTTGCTAAAATAGACTATCAAACCGAGTTTCTCAAAAGCTTTTATCATTAAATTTACATTACTATTGAGCGCACAGATTTAGCCTTAAAATCAAGACAAAACATACAAAACCAATAACAGGGGCATTATTTACACTATGAGAGAAAAGTCATTAGATAATTTAAATGAGTCGGTGCCAGTCCAAAATAAGCGAGGTTGGCGTAAGCTATTGGCTTTTATGGGACCTGCCTATTTGGTGAGTGTGGGGTATATGGACCCAGGTAATTGGGCCACCGATTTACAGGGGGGTGCAAAGTTTGGCTACCAATTAATTTGGGTTTTATTATTGAGTAATTTAATGGCCATTTTATTACAAAGTTTAAGTGCCAGATTGGGTATAGTGCGTAGGTTGGATTTAGCACAGGCCAATAGAGAAACCTATCCGCCATGGATCAATTTCATTTTATATTTATTAGCAGAGGTAGCCATTGCCGCCACCGACTTAGCCGAAGTATTAGGCATGGCCATTGGGATTAAATTATTAACGGGTATGCCATTAATTTATGGCACTTTGATTACGGTTTTTGATACTTTTCTATTTTTATTCTTACAACGTTTTGGTATTCGTAAATTGGAAGCCTTTATTTTAGTTTTGGTGGCTACTATTGGTTTTAGTTTTCTAATACAATTGTTTATTGCGAAACCCGATTTGTCTTATGCCATTAAAGGATTTATACCTTCACAATTATCTCCAGAAGCTTTATATATTGCTGTAGGTATTATTGGAGCCACCGTGATGCCTCATAATTTATACTTACATTCTGCCTTGGTGCAAACCAGAAAAATTGAAAGAACAAGTAATGGTATTAGAAAATCTATTTGGTATAATTTTATAGACAGTGTGGTGGCATTGAATGCAGCTTTTTTTGTGAATGCTTCTATTTTAATTTTAGCTGCTACTGCTTTTTTTACAACAGGCAATCTGCATGTAGCAAGAATTGAAGAAGCCCATGCAATGCTTGCGCCCTTATTGGGTTCTAGATTGGCCCCCGTTTTATTTGCTATAGCTTTAATTGCTGCAGGCCAAAGCTCAACAGTGACGGGCACTTTGGCGGGTCAGATAGTGATGGAAGGTTATTTAAAATTAAGACTGAACCCTTGGATAAGACGATTGTTGACACGACTTATTGCTATTATTCCAGCGTTATTAGTAATTGGTATCATGGGAGAGGAACATGTAGATGCGCTTTTAATATTGAGTCAAGTAATTTTAAGTTTACAATTAGGCTTTGCAGTTATTCCGCTCATACATTTTGTAAGTGATAAAACCACCATGGGAGAATTTGTGATTAATTGGAAAGTAAAAGCAATGGCCTGGGTAGTGGCAAGTATTTTGGTTTTTATGAATGGGAACTTGGTAGTAAGTTTTGTAATCAATTATTATCATGGTGCAGGTAATGAGCTAGTGAAAATATTGTTGATCCTACTTGTGCTTTTATTTTTAGCCTTACTCGTTTATATCATTGTATTTCCTATTTTCTTAAAAAGACATCATGCAAAAGTGGAGGAGGGTTTTCATGGGGAGATGATTGAATTAGATTGGTCACAGGAGGCGCCTGTGAATAAAATTGCCATTGCGGTTGATTTTTCTGTAGCCGATGCAAGATTGATTAAAACAGCCATTCAACATGCACATCAGGCAACAGAATTTATTTTTATTCATATAGTAGAAAGTGCCACTGCTAAATATTTGAAGGAGTCTAGCGATGATAATGAAACCAGAAAAGACCAAGCAAGATTGGATACCTATGCCCATGCTTTACAATTAAAAGGATACAAAGCCACCACTTATTTAGGCTATGAAAATAGGGTGAAGGAGATTGTTGGTATCGTAGCAACTTATGAGGCTAAATTACTAGTTATGGGCGGACATCGCCATCAAGGTTGGAAGGACTATATTTTTGGCGAAACCATTGAGTCGGTAAGGCATAAAGTAAAGATCCCCGTCTTAATTGTGAATAGCTAAATTCAGCTATTTTTAATGCTAGTTTTTGTACATTTGCTTACAAAATTTTTATACACTATGGGACAGAAAATTAAAGTAGCCAATCCAGTAGTAGAATTGGATGGCGATGAGATGACCAGAATTATCTGGAAATTTATTAAAGACAAATTAATACTTCCTTATTTAGAAATTGATATTAAGTATTATGATTTAGGTATGGAGTATCGTGACGAGACCAACGATCAAGTAACAGTGGATGCCGCCAATGCTATTAAGCAATATGGAGTAGGGATTAAATGTGCCACCATTACGCCAGACGAGCAAAGAGTAGAAGAATTTAAGTTAAAACAAATGTGGAAGAGCCCTAATGGGACCATTCGTAATATTTTAGATGGTACTGTTTTTAGAGAGCCAATTGTATGTAACAATGTACCTCGCTTAGTGCCTAATTGGACTGCACCTATATGTATTGGTCGTCATGCCTTTGGAGATCAATACCGTGCGACCGACTTTGTAACTAAAGGAAAAGGTAAATTAACTATTAAGTTTGAAGGTGAAGATGGAACGAAACAAGAATTTGAAGTATTTAATTTTAAGGGGGATGGAGTTGCCATGGCGATGTACAATACCGATGAAAGTATTTTTGGATTTGCCCGTGCTTGTTTTAACCAAGCCCTGGCCAAGAAATGGCCTTTGTATTTATCTACAAAGAATACCATTTTGAAAAAATACGATGGTCGTTTCAAAGATATTTTTGAAGATGTGTATCAAAATGAATTCAAAGCGAAATATGAAGAAGCGGGCATTACTTATGAGCACCGTTTAATTGATGATATGGTAGCCTCTGCTTTAAAGTGGAATGGCAACTTTGTTTGGGCTTGTAAGAATTATGATGGAGACGTTCAGTCTGATACGGTTGCACAAGGTTTTGGTTCATTAGGTTTGATGACTTCAACTTTAATTACACCCGATGGTAAAGTAATGGAAGCAGAAGCGGCGCATGGTACAGTAACACGCCATTTCCGTGAACACCAAAAAGGAAACAGAACTTCTACCAATCCTATTGCTTCTATTTTCGCATGGACTAGAGGCTTAGAATTCCGTGGTCAATTGGATAATAACCAAGCATTAATTCATTTCTCTAAGGCTTTAGAAGAAGTTTGTGTGGAGACAGTAGAATCTGGTATTATGACAAAAGACTTAGCAGTATGTGTACATGGCAATAAAGTAAAACATGGCGATCATTATGTGTATACAGAAGAATTCCTAGATGCACTAGATAAAAATTTACAAGTAAAGTTGGCTAAATAGTATTACCAACTTTCTAAAAAAAAGCCATCCCGTTGATTCGAGATGGCTTTTTTTTTCTGTGCTTTTTAACTAGGCTTTTTTCATGCAATCTTTACTGCAATCATGCTTGCAATCTTTGACGCTGCACATATGCCCTTTCTCTCCATGATTGGCAATATGACCTGCTCCATTTTTATGACAAGCAGCAGTACATTTGTGTTCTGCTTTATGACAATCTGCACTGCATTTGTCAGCTGCATAAGAAAAGTTAACTGCCATTAAAAACAAACCAGCAAATAATAATTTTTTCATAGTTGTAATTTTTAGTCCAAAATATTTTTATCCCTACTAATTTAGTCAATTTTTTTACAAGTACTCGTTTGATAGAGTTGTGGTTTTGTTAAAAAAACAAAAGCTATTTATTGAATCAGTTCTAAAATGGGTTTGCCAATAGAACCGCTTGGCATTTGGATGCCCAATAAGGTACTTAGGGTAGGTGCAATATCGGTCATGTAAGTCATGCCATTGACAGCACCTTTTTTAATGCCTGCACCATACCATAAAAGTGGTATATGTGCATCGTAATTGTATAATACCCCATGACTGGTTCCTGTAGGATAGCCATCCACCACACCCGATTTAGTCACCAACATTAGATCGCCACTGCGTTGTGGCGTATAACCATTCACGATTTTTTCTCTCATACTCTGTGGAATAGGCGCTATGGCAGCTTTTCTGTTTTCAACTACTTGCAATACCAAACTTTTCTTTTCTAAATAATTGCTTAGTAGGCTGGTTAGTTTATCATTAGAGATGGCTAAACTATCCATCACCGCATGGTTAAAATAAATATTGTATTCGCTTACAGCGCTAATTAATTTTGGACTAAGGATATTGCTATTTAAACACGCTAATACATCTGTTTTTAATGCACCATCATCGTAATTTTCTCCAGGGATATTGTGTTTTTTTGCAAAGGCGGGGATATTGGCCACTGCATGGTCCGCTGTTAAAAAAACAGTATAATTATCTTTACCCACTTTTTGGTCTAAGAAAGTAAATAAGCCTGCCATGGTTTCATCTAATTTAATATATCCATCTAATGTCTCCCAAGAATCTGGGCCAAAGGCATGACCAATATAATCTGGGGAAGAGAAACTAATAGCCAACATATCTGTTATTGAATCTGCACCTAAATGCTCATTGATCAAAGCTTGCTTGGCCATTTCAACCACTAAATCATTTCCATAAGGCGTATTGGCAATCTTACCATAATCTTTTCCAATAAATTCTTTCAAATTGTATGGGAAATGTTTTGCGTCTTTACCAAATGGGGTAGACTCATATGCGTTTTCATCAGTATCACAATTGGCTTCGTAAACAGCATTGGGTAAACTTAAATTCCAGTTTTTATTGTACAAACTATCTGGACGATGCAAGGCATTGTAATTGCTTACCCAGCTTGGCAAGGTTTTCCCATAATAAGTGGAACTAATAAAATTACCTGTTTTGGAATCGTACCAATAAGCGCCATCTGCCGCATGACCTGCGGGAATAATAGCACCACGATCTTTAATTGAAATTCCAAAGACCTTAGATTTAAAATTACTAGCCAATTTTAATTCATCACCAATGGTAGTTGTCCAAACATTTATAGGACTCATTTGACCTGCACTATTGTTACTACTCCCCACTGTTTGTACAGTATTGTCTTCGACACAATAAACAGTTCTTTGTTTTACATTGTCAAACCAATTGTTCCCTGTGATGCCATGAATGGAAGGAACGCTTCCAGTATAAACACAAGCATGCCCACAAGCGGTGACGGTAGGTACATAAGGAATCATGGTATTGTTGCAAGAAGCACCCTCATTTACAAAACGAAGAAATCCATTTTTATTTTTAAAAAAAGGGCTAAAACGATTCACGTAATCCCACCTCATTTGATCTACTACAATACCCACCACTAATTTTGGCTTGATAGGAGTATTTGCAGGTAGTTTAGTCTTTTGCGCATTCACTTGCACTGCAAAAAAGAAAAAAAATAGAAAACTGATGAATCTCATGGTTTTGATTTTAAAAAGTAAAAGGGCACCTTATTAGGGTGCTTTATATTCGCAATTTACGTCTATTTATTGTGCTAATAAAGTGAAAAAAAACATTAAATTTGCTTAATATAAAAAGATAATATGTCAGATATATTTGAAAGATTGATCAAGAACTATGGTCCTATTGGTCAATACCGTGAAAGAGCGCATGGGTATTTCGCTTTCCCCAAACTAGAGGGCGAGATTGGTGCTAAGATGAAGTTTAGAGGGCAAGAAATGATTGTCTGGAGTTTGAATAATTATTTGGGACTAGCCAATCACCCAGAAGTAAGAAAAGCAGATGCAGAGGCGAGTGCAAAGTATGGTTTGGCTTTACCCATGGGTGCAAGAATGATGAGTGGAAACAGTGATTTGCATGAGCAACTAGAAAAAGAATTGGCCGCCTTTGTTTTTAAAGAAGATTCAATTTTAATGAATTATGGCTACCAAGGCATCATGAGTGCGATAGATGCTATCTGCGGTAGACATGATGTAGTGGTATATGATGCAGAATGTCATGCATGTATTATTGATGCTTTAAGAATGATCCCAGGTCATCGATTTGTATACAAACACAATGATCTAGAAGATTGTGAAAAGCAATTGCTAAGAGCGCAAGCTTTAACAGACAAACAAAATGCTGGCGGTATATTAGTAATTACAGAAGGCGTATTTGGAATGGCAGGTGATCAGGGAAAATTAAAAGAAATTGCTGCCTTAAAAAAGAAAGTTCCCTTTCGTTTATTGGTGGATGATGCCCATGGTTTTGGCACTTTAGGAAAAACGGGTGCGGGTGCAGGAGAGGAGCAGGGTTGTCAAGAGGAGATTGATTTGTATTTTTCTACTTTTGCAAAAAGTATGGCTTCCATAGGTGCATTTATGGCAGGGCCAAGAACCATTATTGATTACATTCGTTACAATATTCGTTCACAAATTTTTGCAAAAAGCTTACCCATGCCGTATGTGGTTGGCAATTTGAAGCGTTTGGAATTGCTTAGGTCAAAACCAGAACTCAAAGCTAATTTATGGAAAAACGCCTTGGCTTTACAAAATGGATTAAAAGAAAAAGGCTTTGATATTGGTAAAACCGATTCAGTGGTGACGCCAATATATATGAAAGGTGGTGTAGAAGAAGCCACTGCCATGGTGATGGACATTAGAGAAAACTATAAAATATTTTGTTCGATTGTAGTGTATCCAGTGATTCCGAAAGGACATATTATTTACAGATTAATTCCTACAGCAGACCATACACAGAATGAAATTGATTTAACTTTAAAAGCATTTAGCGAAACCAAGGCTAAATTAGAGGCAGGGGCTTATAAAGTAGATGAGATTCCTGACATGGCCAATAAATAATTACTCAGCTTAAAGTGTGTCTAGTTGGTTTTGTTCTTTTTTGAGCACTTCAATACTTACATTTAATTCAAATCCTATAAGTAGGATCAACGCATTGATGTAGACGAGTGTCATGACCACCAATACGGTTCCAATAGATCCATAAATTTTATTGTAACTACTAAAATGATTTACCCAATAGGAAAAGCCCAATGTGGTTATCAACATCAGTAGTGTAGAGAGCAGGGCACCTGGCGACATTAAGGACCACTTTTCTTTAATGAGTGGGGCATACTTGTAAATGAAAGCATTACCAAAAAACAATAATAGTACAATCACACCCCATCTTACAGTATTCCAATAAGGGACAATGGTTTTTCTTTTAATGTCAAATACTTCTCTCAGTAAGGTGGTCAATTGATCTTGCCCAATCAATACCAAAATACTTGCAAATACCAATAAGATTAACATAATGGTCAAACGAATGGCCCGCATTCTTTGGTGTAAAAAGAAGGGCTTGTTTTGCATAATCGATTTGTCAAAACTTCTGATGATGCCGGTCATGGCATTAGAAGCATAAAATAAGAGCAATAAAAATCCAAACGAAAAAACGCCTACGTGTTGACTGAGTAAATCGTTAATGATGTCTAAGATAAATTTATACGTACTTGAATTGGGCGCTATATCTTTGAACACCGAAAGAATTTGTTTTTTTACTTTAAAAGTAGAGGGGAAATAAGGGATGATAGAAAACAAAAACAAAAAGCCTGCGGGCAAGGCCATGATTAAATTAAAAGAAATGGCTGAGGCACGATCGTATAAACCTAAAGTATTTAGTTGCTTCAATAAAAATTTAATCACTTGATACAAATTGACATGCTGAAAGCCTGGAATATAAATGCCTTTGGCTTTTCGTTTTAAAAATAAAAACGGAGGTCTGGAGACGGTGAAAAAAGTATTTTTAATAGATTGAAACAAGTTCAAGGAAAATTAGTTTAGGGGATAAATTTACAAGTTATTTTAAAAGTTCTTTTTGCTTCTTCTTTGCTTGGTATTCATCTAGTTTAAGCTGATAAGCTCTAGCATATTGCATGTGTTCTTTATAATCAGCACTAAAATGATGGTAGCCGCTAAAATCTGATTTAGCCACAAAATAAATATACTCCGTACTTGGGGCATCTAAGACTAGGTCGATGGTTTTAGGGGCAGGTGTGCCAATAGGTCCAGGAGGCAATCCTTTGTGGCGATAGGTATTATACAAAGAAGGGTTGCTTAAATATTTATCATAAATTCTAGTTAAGGTAAAGTCCTGCATGGCATATTTGATGGTAGGGCAGGCTTGCAGGGGCATGTTTTTCTTGAGTCTATTTTGATAGACACTTGCGATAATTGTTTTGTCTGAATCGTAATTAGTTTCCTCTTCTACAATGGAGGCTAAAGTATACACTTCATTTTTTGTTAAGCCCAAGGCCTTGGCTTTTTGAATTCTATTGTTGCTATTCCAATATTGTTCCGAAGCTGCTTTCATCTTTTGTATAAATTTAGTCATGGGTGTTGACCAATAAAACTCATACGTATTGGGAATAAATAAGGTCAATAATTGGGTGGTATCTGTTTGAAATTTGGCTAAGGAGTCGTTGCTGTTCAAATACAAAGCACAAACAGCACTATCAGTTTCAAAACTAGTTGCGATTAATTTGGCTAATTCTGCCCTAGTTCTTACTTTATTTAAGACAAACTTTACTTTTAATTGTTGGTTGTTCCTTAACATACGAAGCAAGGAAAGCAGGCTGGTATTTTTTAAGACTAAAAATTTTCCTGGTTTTAGTTTGTCTTCTACTTTTAAAATTTTAGCAAAAACTAAAAAGCTAGGCTTGTCTAAAATAATTTTTTTAGCCACCAAGGTATCTGCCAAATCGGAAAGTCCTTTTTGTTGGTAAACAAAGCTTGTTTTCTCACCCGCAAAATGGGTGGTTTTAAGCAATACATTGTAACAGGTATAAACCACTAAAATTAATAAGACTAAGTAAAATATTTTTTTCATTGTGCGTCGCTTCAAACTTAGTTTAAAAGGGTATCCAATAATACAATAAAAATCCCTCCCGATTGCTGGGGAGGGATAAATATTTTATCTTAAACTAAGCAGGTTGCTTTAAAGCAAGCTACTTTAACATTATAATGCTATTTTTTAACTGGTGCTGCAGGGGTATTAGCAGGAGCAGCAGGAGCTGGAGCAACTGGTGCAGGTGCAGCAGGTGCTGTAACAGAAGTATTTACTTTGTTCAATAAACCTTTGTCTCCATCTGAACTACCTCCAGCTCTTAAAAATAAGGTAGAAGTCATCGCTAATACTGCAATGACAGCAGCGAATATCCAAGTGCCTTTTTCCAATACATCTGTAGTTTGCTTAACACCCATGAAATTATTGGTCAAACCGCCTACATTGGCGTTTAAACCACCCCCTTTAGGATTCTGAATCAAAACCATAAATCCAAGGCCTACACAGGCTGCAATAATCAATATCAAATAAAGTGTTATCATTTTCTTTGTTTTAGTTGTTCTATTCTTGACGCAAAATAAACGGATTTTTCAGGAAAAATAAAACTTAATTTAGAATAGACGTCAATTGCCTTGCGTTTATTGCCCTGTTTTAGCCAAACTTCTGCCATGGCTTCGGTAATGACATCGGCCGTGGTATTGGCTTTTTCTGCTATGGCAGCAATCGCTTTTTCCTGTTCTTCGCCTAATTCAGCTATTTGAGGGCTGCCATCCTTGGTTTTAAGCACTTTTAGCCAGGCAGTAAAGCTCCTTAATTGTTTGGTAAACTTATCCTGAGGTATTTTGGATAGGTCAATGGCAATGCCTTGGGCTTCAAAATAATCTTTTTGGAGTGGGGTCAATTCTGCCTCAAAGGGCAAACTAGCTGCTTGCACAGGTTCTTTGAATTGGGCCAATTGATCTGAGATTATACTGGATAATTTCTGTTCCATGGGGGCCGATAAAACATCTTCTTCCTGTGCTTGTAGCAAATAATGCAATTGTAAATTACTCGGAAAATAAACACTGGTTTTTTGTAATTGAGCAGCCTGCAGGGGCGAGGCCACCATTTCATATTTTTTGGCCAATAACAATTGAAGGCTAGGGCTATAAGGATGTGCATTGACCCATTGCTCTAAATCGGCAGTTTCAATGGATGTTAAATTAGCATATCCAGTCCACTGATATAATATTGAATTCATTAAGCTATTTGACATGGACTACCAGTTTGAAAATATTTGATTAAAGATATCGTCTGTAATATTTCTAAGTATGTCATCCATCAATTGAGTTTCTGCTGCTTGCAAAGTTAAGCTGGCTGAAAAATCAAAGTTTCTGGTTACATCAAATTCTTGTTCTTTATTTTCCAATGTTTTTTTCAATAAAACATGCACTGTCACGGTCAAACGATTGGTGCTGGCTTGTTGCGCACTTACGCCCACAGTTTGTGAAGGATCGTAATTGGTAATGGTGGCATATATTTGATAATGTGCTTCATCGCTGTTGGTGCGGGTAAGTTTGGTACCACTAATAATTTTTTGCTGCAACTTATCGGTAAGCATGGGCGCCAACTGTGGGTTCACATACCTGGCTTTGTTTTCGATGAAGCCAATTTTAACCGTTTTAATATTTTCTGGAATCACCGCATCTCTAAAACTATAGATACCACAGCTGGTCACTAAAGTACCAACCAATAAAGTAAATAATAAAGATTTAAATAAATACAGTTTCGTCATTTTCATTCTGATGGATATAAAATTATTCTTCAATATCGTATTCTTTTATTTTTCTATACAAAGTTCTTTCACTGATGCCTAAGTCTGTGGAGGCATCCTTGCGACGACCACGATGCTTTTTCAATGCCTTTAAAATTAGTTCTTTTTCCTTATCCATAATGTTTAAGGATTCTTCTACTTCATAATGGCCATTTAATTCATTGTCAATGATAATAGGTTGGGGGGAACTCAGGTGTACGCTTGAATTGATAGGGGAGGCATGGTGACTGGTATGAGTTGTAGGCATCAAATCCTCTTTTAATTCATTGATCAAAGATTCTTTATTGAAATTTGAATTATTGGTTCCAGCAATGCTTGGGTTTTGTAAGATTTCTAAAAACATTTTCTTTAATTCGTTCACGTCTTTTTTCATATCAAAGAAAAGTTTATACAAGATTTCTCTTTCATTGGCAAATTCACCCACTGGGGTATTGCCTGTAACCATGGGCACACTATTAAAATTTTGAACGGGTAAGAAGCTAGCCAATACTTCGGCATTGATATGCTCTTCTTTACTTAAAACTGAAATTTGTTCTGCAATGTTTTTCAATTCACGCACATTGCCTGGCCAAGGATATTGGGTCAATAAATTACGCGCTTCCTCATCTAAGAAGATGGGTTTGGTTTTGTATTTTTCTGCAAAATCCACCACGAATTTTCTAAACAATAAAGGAATGTCTTCTTTGCGGTCTCTTAAAGAAGGCACTCTGATGGGCACGGTATTCAATCGGTAGTATAAGTCTTCTCTAAATTTCCCTTTTTGTGTAAACTCTAATAATTCTCTATTAGTAGCTGCTACCACACGCACATCTGATTTTTGTACCTTGGAAGAGCCTACACGAATGAATTCACCAGTCTCCAATACACGCAACAACCTTGCCTGGGTACCTAATGGCAATTCCCCAATTTCATCTAAAAATATAGTACCTCCACTAACGGTTTCAAAATAACCTTTTCTACTATCTACTGCACCAGTAAAAGAACCTTTCTCATGGCCAAACAATTCTGAATCGATGGTGCCTTCTGGAATAGCGCCACAGTTGACTGCAATAAAAGGATTGTGTTTTCTTGCAGACAAACTATGAATGATTTGAGAAAAAACTTCTTTACCCACACCGCTTTCTCCCACAATCAGCACGGTCAAATCAGTGCCAGCAACTTGCTCCGCAGTATTCAATGCATGATTGATGGCAGGGGTGTTGCCAATGATGCTGAATCTATTTTTTAATGCTTGTAAATCCATTTTAATTATTTTTTATGGCGCCTATTAAAGTGCCTTTCGTAAAATCTTTTATAAGGATGTGCACATAATCTCCTTTTTTTAAATTAGAGATGCTGCCATTGTTCGCTTTAGGAAAAACGACTACTTTGTTTTGACTAGTTCGGCCCATCCATTCTGCATCACTCTTTTTACTATTGCCCTCAATCAATACTTCGTAGGATTTTCCTAATTCTTTTTTATTACTTTCATTGGATAAATGCCATTGCACATCCACTATTTCTTGTAATCTTCTTTTTTTAATTTCCAAAGGAACATCGTCTTCATATCTTTTTTCTGCAAGGGTGCCTGGACGCTCGGAATAAAAATACATATAAGCATAATCATACTGCGCCAATTGCATAATGCTCATGGTGTCTTGATGGTCTTGTTCTGTTTCGGTACAAAAGCCAGCAATGATGTCTGCGGAAATGCTACATTCAGGCATGAGTTCTTTGATGCGCGCCACTTTTGCTAAATACCATTCGCGGGTATAGGTACGGTTCATCAATTGCAAAACCCGAGTACTACCACTTTGCACAGGTAAGTGAATGTATTTGCAAATATTATGGTACTTCATCATGGTAAACAAAACTTCATCTGTAATGTCTTTAGGATGGGAAGTACTAAATCGAACCCTTAATAAGGGACTAATTAAAGCGACACTTTCTAATAGCTGCGCGAAAGTAACCTGCGTATTGGTTTCAGGATTGTTCCAGTAATAACTGTCTACGTTTTGTCCAAGCAAGGTGACTTCTTTGTAGCCTTTGTCAAATAAATCTTTACATTCTGCCACAATCGAAAAAGCATCCCTGCTTCTTTCCCTTCCTCTTGTAAAAGGCACGACGCAAAAACTACACATATTATTACATCCACGCATAATAGAAACAAATCCACTAATACCATTGCTGTCTAAACGAACAGGAGAGATGTCGGAATAAGTCTCCTCTCTACTTAATAAAACATTGACTGCTTTTTGTCCAGTACCTGCTTCTATAATTAGATCGGGGAGGGTACGGTAAGCATCAGGGCCTACGACTAAATCCACCAATTTTTCTTCTTCTAATAATTTTGATTTTAATCTTTCGGCCATGCAGCCTAAAACACCCACCAACATTCCTGGCTTTTGTTCTTTGTATTTTCTAAACTCCGTGAGTCTTTTGCGAACTGTGAGTTCAGCTTTTTCTCTAATAGAGCAAGTATTAATGAGGATTAAATCGGCTTGTTCAATATTTTTTGTGCTACCAAATCCGTTTTTTTCTAAAATGGAAGCTACTACTTCGCTGTCCGCAAAGTTCATGGCACAGCCATAACTTTCGATCATAAAGAACTTGGAAAAAGGGGCCTTGCTTTGAGTAGATACATAGGCTTCCCCCTGTCTCAATTCATCATGCACCTTGGTGGCCGTTGTAAATAATTCCATTCCTACTGGTTTTGAAACGCAAATTTAGTTAAAAAAACAGAATGTGTCAACTTGTCAGCCAATTCTTCTAATTATTTGATAATGAAACCCTTAAAAGGAAAATCTGGAAACAGTTGTTAATTATTTATATATAATTAACAATCAATGATTTAGTGATCCCTGCTTATATTTGAGTAAAATAAGGGTGATGCTTAAAGGGGTTTACATTTTACTATTTATATGTCTTTTTCATTGGTCAAATGCCCAAAATATAGGGGTGACTAAATTAAGGTCCGAAACTTCACGAACTGTAACAAGAGTCTCTGATACGGCCTATTTTAATTGGAAGCAAGGAGGGATGTATAACTTTAATTTGTCCGAAAGTTCATTGAGCAATTGGGCAGCAGGTGGAGATAATTTTAATATGTCCATCAATACCTACTTTAATTATTTTGCTTATTACCAAAAACCAAGACAAAGTTGGGATAATAATTTTGATGTCAATCTTGGCTTTGTTCAATCCACCAGTATAGGTAGTAGAAAAAATGACGATCGGGTAGATTTGTTAAGTAAGTATGGCTATAGAATTGATACTACTGGGGTCTGGTATTTATCTGCCTTATTTAATTTTCGTTCTCAACTGTTTGATGGCTATAGTTTTAGTGGAACCAATGCTAATTTTACCTCTTCCTTTTTTGCACCTGCTTATATTATCTTATCTGCGGGTTTAGATTATAAACCCAATAAAATATTTTCGGTTTTCTTTTCTCCCTTTACTTCAAGAACTACTTTATTGTTGAATACCAAACTATCAGATTTGGGTAGTTATGGGGTACCCAAAGGAGAAAAAGTGTACAAAGAAACTGGTTTGTTTGTGACCGTAAATTACAACAATATAATTGCGCCTAATATTACCTATAAAGGGCGTGCCGATTTTTTCTCCAACTATTATGATAAGCCTGAAAATATAAATTTGTACATGACCAATATGTTCACTTTTAAAATCAATAAAAACTTCTCCGCCAATTATAGTTTGGATTTAATTTATGACGATAAGATTAAAAATTTCGGCCCTAATAAAAATTCACCAGGTTTGCAATTGAAAAGCATTATAGGAGTGGGCTACTTTAAAAACTTACAGGTAAAAAAAATCATCTTAAAGCCAAAAATTTAAGCCAAGGAAAAGCTATTGAGTGATGGCTTTTAAAGTATGTTTAATTTTGTTGGCCTTATGTGTTAAGTCCTGATAATCACTACTGATAATAGTTACATGGCCCATCTTTCTTCCAGGTTTGGTTTGTGTTTTACCATAAATATGTACAAATACATTGTCCATTTTAAGTACTTCATCTAAGCCTTCATAAAACACTGGACCTGTATGGCCTTCGCTTCCAATAATATTTACAATGGCCGATGGTAAGATAGCATCTGTATTGCCTAAAGGATAATCCAATAAAATCCTAAGCAGCATATCGTATTGGCTGCTGTAATTGGCTTCAATGGTATGGTGGCCACTATTGTGTACCCGAGGCGCTGTTTCATTCACCCAAATTTCACCTGCAGTATCAATAAATAATTCAATGGCAAATAAGCCTGGGCTATTCAATCCTTTCACCACTTTACGCGCAATGGCTTCTGCTTTCCATAAAACTTTTTCTTCTAATTTCGCTGGGCTTAATTGATAGTCTAATAAATTATATACAGGATCGAAGATCATTTCTGCAGGAGGATAAATAATAGTTTCTCCTTTTGCATTCATGCCTACAATTAAAGCTATTTCGGTAGCAATTTTTATTTTTTGTTCTAATACAGCGGGCACATTAAAAGCCAGTGCAAGGTCTTTATCGCTTTGAATGATTTGTACTCCTTTGCCATCGTAACCCCCTTCACCCATTTTATGAACGGCGGGTAAAAAATCGATATGTGCTAAAACCTCAGCAGCAGCTTGGGTAATAAAAAATGGCGCAGAAGGAATTTCGTTGTCTTTATAAAACTGTTTTTGTAATATCTTGTTTTTGATGGTGCGAATGGCCGAAGGGGTTGGGTACACTTTAACGCCTTCTTTTTCCAATTGTTCTAAGGCCTCAACATTCACGGCTTCAATTTCTATGGTGAGGGCATCTAAGTCTTTCCCAAAATTATAGACTGCATCATAATCCTGAATATTGCCCAAGGTAAAATGATGGCATAAATGTGCAGCAGGACATTGGGCATCGTTTTCTAATACATAAGTAGTCAGATCAAAATTAGCCGCTGCTTGCAATAACATTCTTCCCAATTGACCTCCGCCTAATATGCCTACTTTCATTATTTTGATACTTTTGACAAAGATAAGGGACTTAGGCAAGTTTTCATTTTGCATAGCGCCCAAAAGCAGTTAAATTTGTTATTCAAATAAGCTGAAATGTCTGCATTGCCTATTATCGTTGTAAAAAATTTAGTAAAAACTTATGGTAGCTTCCAAGCGGTAAAGGGGATTAGCTTTGAGGTATTTGAAGGAGAAATTTTTGGATTATTAGGCCCCAATGGTGCAGGCAAATCCACGACCTTAGAAATTATTGAAACATTAAGAGAAAAAACCAGTGGGGAAGTTTGGGTACATGGATTAAGCATAGATGAATCCCCTGAGTCCATCAAAAAAATTATCGGCGTTCAGTTACAAACAGCTGGGTTTTATCCCAATTTAAATTTAACCGAACTAATGCAATTGTTTATTGGTTTGTATCAAACTAAGGTGGATCCCATGGCCTTATTGAAAAAAGTAAATTTAGAAGATAAGGCCAAAGCAAAATTCAAGGAATTAAGCGGGGGACAGAAACAAAGATTTTCTATTGCCACTACCTTAATCAATCAGCCCAAAATTATATTCTTAGATGAACCTACTACGGGCTTGGATCCACAAGCGCGCAGAAATTTATGGGATTTGATCAAAGAAATCAGAGACAACGGCACAACGGTAATTATTACCACGCATTATATGGATGAAGCGGAAGTTTTATGTGATAGAGTGGCCATCATTGATAGTGGAGAAATTATTGTCATCAATACGCCCAATGAATTGATTGATGAATTGGTGGCTTCTGGTTTTGAGAAAGTAAAAGAAGTTAAAAAGGCCAATTTGGAAGATGTTTTTATTCATAAAACAGGTAAGGCATGGAGAGAAGACTAATGAAGCAGCTAAATAATTAATTAATAATAATCATATAAATTGAATAGTATGACACAAGATCCACGTTATCCCATTGGCAAGTTTGAAGCCATGCCTTTTACAGAAGCTACAAAAAAAGCTTGGATACATGAAATAAGAGTAGCCCCTAGAAATTTAGAATTGACCGTACAACATTTAGACAAGGCTCAATTGGATACTCCTTATAGAGAAGGAGGTTGGACAGTGCATCAATTAATTCATCATATGGCAGACAGTCACATGAATGCTTTTATTCGTTTTAAATTGGCTTTGACTGAAGAAGTACCTCCGATTAAAACTTATGATGAAAAAGCCTGGGTCAATACAGCAGATGCTTTGTTAACCCCAATCAATTATTCAACTACCATCTTACATGCACTGCACGAGCGTTGGGCCAATTTATTAGAATCAATGACCGATGAACAGTGGCAAAGAAAATTATTTCATCCTGTACGCAATGCGGACGTAAGTTTATGGGACATGCTTTCCATTTACTCCTGGCATGGCAAACATCATATAGCGCATATTAAAAACTTGTGTGAACAAAAAGGCTGGTAATTATTGAATCCTAGTTCTATCCACTTCAGCTACTAAGTAAACGCTGCCAATCACTAAAATCAAATCGTTAGGGTTGGCAACTTCTTTGGCTGCAAGAATGGCTTTGTTTACGTCCTCGTAGCAAATACCTTTCAATCCAAGGGCATTCCCTTGTGCCGCAAGTTCATTAGCAGCAAGGGCTCTGGGGATATGTGATTGGGTATAATAGTAACTGGACTTGGTGGGCAATAGTTTTAATACAGCTGCAACATCTTTGTCTTTTACCATTCCGGTGACGATGTGCAAATGAGCATAATGCATAGTGGCCAACTGATCCAACATCGCTTTAATGCCATGTTCATTGTGGGCTACGTCTAAAATAATATTTGGACTATTGGCAATACATTCCCAACGCCCCATTAGTCCAGTTGTTTCTTTTATTCGTGTCAAGGCGGTGCTAATATTTGCTGCATTGAGTTTCCAACCCATGTCTGCCAATAATTGCGCAGCTACTAAAACACCTTTTAAATTTTTTGCTTGATATTTTCCTGGTAAATCGCAGTCAATGTTAAAGTTTTCTTGAAATAAGGGGGTCTTTAATAAATGAAACAAAGGTTGCGTGAATGAAAATTTAGCTAAATCCCAATTGTTTTCAAAATGAGTATCCATTAAAAAGTCCTCACTAAAATAAATAGGGGCATGGACTGCTTGGGCTTTATTTTCAAAAACTTTTGTAGTAGCCTCGATACGTTCGCTAATGACTACTGGCACATTTTCTTTGATGATGCCTGCCTTTTCTGAAGCAATTAGTTCCAAAGTATTGCCTAATAAATTCATATGGTCCCAACCAATATTGGTGATGATACTTAAAATAGGGTTTATTACATTGGTACTGTCCAATCTTCCGCCAAGGCCAGTTTCAATAATGGCGATATCGCATTTTTCTTGTACAAAATAATCAAAAGCCATACCTACGGTTATTTCAAAAAAAGAAGGTTCAATTTTTTCAATAATTGGTTTGATTTTATTGGTAAAATTAATCACAAATTCTTGGGTACACATTTCACCATTTACTCTAATGCGTTCTCTAAAATCATACAAATGGGGCGAAGTGTACAGGCCAGTCTTATAACCTGCTGCTTGAAAAATGGCGGCCAACATATGGCTGGTAGATCCCTTTCCATTGGTGCCAGCCACGTGAATGGTTTTAATTTTATTTTGCGGATCGTCTAAGAATTTACAAATCTCCAGGGTATTGTGCAAATCATTTTTAATGGCGGCCGCACCAATTCTACTAAATAATGGTAAGCGACTGTACAAGTAGTCGATGGAGGCTTGATAAGACATTTGGTATTATTGAACTTCGAATTTAAACTTAACAGTGACCATGGAACTATGATCGGCGCTATTGAAATTAATTTTAGTTAAGTATTCAACGATGGCTTTTTTATATTTTAGATCATTGGAAGAAGAACCTTTGACAATTTGTATAAATTTTCCTTGACCAGCAGGGTTCACTTCAATCTCTGCATAAATTGTGGCCGCTTCTACATCACCATTAAATGTATAGGCCTTAGTTACCTTTCTATCTCCTTTGGTGACAAAAGGGCCAGCGCTACCTGAATAATTTTTCCCATCAATACTTCCGTTGGCCACCCCTTGATCGCCTTTACCACCTGCAATGCCCTGGTCTTTGACATTATTGTAACTGTCTTGATTGTTACCGCCTTTACCATTGCCGCCTGCATATTTTCCCATTAATGCTTTTGGTTTGGCCGCAGGTGGTAGCGGTAAATTTTTGATATTGGTTTTTGCTTTTTCGGAACGAATGGCTTCATCATTAGGATCGTTGGAAGGTGCATTTATTTTTACCGACTTATTGATGGCACTTGCTTTTACTCTTTTACTTGCTCCCAGTTCTGGTGCTGGGGCTTCTTTGCTTTTTGGAGCGACATCGCCAAGGCCTGTGGTACTGTTGCCCAAATTCACTTCCATGTAAGCTGCTTCTGGCGGAATAATGGTAGGAGCCGCTTGTTGCCAATGCATTACTACAAACAATAAAGACAAAACAATACATATTAAAAAAGTGTATACACCTGCTTTAATATTTTTTGATTGTTCGAAACTTAATTGCATGCTATAAAATTAATGTAAAAATACATCATAACCCAATCTGCAAAGGGTGGCAATAATCACTAGTAAGAAAATGCGTCTAATGAACTTATTGCCCTTTGCAATAGCCATTTTAGAACCTAAAAATCCGCCCATTGCATTGCATACGGCCATGGGCAAGGCCACCGACCATAGAATGGAACCCTTTAATACAAACAATACAATGGAGCCTAAATTAGTGGCAAGGTTGACCATTTTTGCATGGGCATTGGACTGAAGAAAATCAAATCCTAGTATACTAATAAATGCCAGTACCAATAAACTGCCTGCACCCGGGCCAATAAATCCATCATAAAAACCAATCACCAAACAGATAGCTGCCCCTTTGTACCATTTGAATTGAAAATGGACGCTTTGTATTTCAAGTCCTAAATTTTTATTGGTATAAGTATAAAGCGCAATGAGTATCAAAACAATAAAAATTACAGGTTTCATAAAAGCATTGCTTACTAGGGTCAAACAATAGGAGCCAGTAAAAGCAGCAATGAATGCAATGCTGGTAAAAAGCAATAATCTTGGAAAAGGAATTTTTACTTTTTTTAAATATTGTCTGGCGGCAAAAAAAGTGCCTGTGAAAGAAGGAATTTTTAATGAGCCTATCACCCTGGCAATTGGTTCATTGGGAAATAAAATTAGGCCTGCTGGCGTTTGAATGAGTCCTCCTCCGCCCACAATGGCATCTACAAATCCTGCTAAAAATGCAATGAAACATAAAATTATGACCGTGCTACTCATCTGCAATAATTAGGATGGATGAACAATGGGTTTGATGGGGCTTGGCCAAGTATTGATTACAATGCCTGTAACAATAATCAATCCACTGATAACTTGTGCTGTAGAAAAATTTTCGCCTAAAAATAAAACAGCTTCGATGGAACTAAGCAGCGGAATCAATGTGCCAAAAAGTGCAGCCTTGCCAGCGCCAATTTTTTGAATGGCATTGTTCCAAATTAAATAGGAGATGGTAGAATTGCCAATGCCTATGTATAAGACGATCCATAATAAATGGATATTCAACACTACTGGTTGAATATAATTCATTTCATAAATGGCTGCAGGAAAAAGTAAAAGGGCACCTAGGGCAAATAAAACCAATAAAAAACTTTTGTTAGAAATACCTGCTGGTTTTTTACGCACAAAAACATTGTAGGTACCAAAACAAATGCCTGCCCCAATCATCCATAAATCTCCAGCACTGATTTGAAAATGAACAATATTGGATATTTCACCCTTGGTTAATAAATAGAGGGTACCTACTAAGCCAAGCACTATGCCTGTTATATTTTTCCAATGTAATTTTTCATTCACAAAATAGGCGGCTAGTAATGCCGCAACAATAGGATGCACCGTTGATCCAAATAGGGCCATATTAATGGCGGTTGTATGATGGCCCGCAGTATAGATTAAGGTATTGTAGATGGCAAATCCAATTAATCCCATCCAAAAGAAATAAGCTTTGTTGGTTTTGAAAATGGAAATTTCTGCTTTAAAATTTTTATAAGCAAATGGAAACATACAAATGGTGGCCACCGTCCATCTAAAAAAAGCCAAACTAATAGGCCCTGATAAATGAATGGCATAACGAGATACAATAAAATTTCCTGACCAAATCACACTTGAAGTAATGGCTAGCGCAGCGCCTATTTGATTTTGCCTTCTCAATGGTGTGCGAAATTATTAGTAAAATCTCCTTTGATTCTTTCGATAGGTGGATTGAAATAACCAAATTTTAAATTCGGAAATTCTTCTTGAATTAAATCCATCATTTGTTTGATACCCATAATCTCACCCATATCGGTCACGCCAATTTTACCTAAATACCAATCAGGATCAATATTGAAATTGCGCCATTGAATCATTTTTAAATCAGTGTCTTTGATGAATTTTCTTAAAGCCTCGTATTCTTCTACACTATCGGTCATGCCAGGAAAAACAAAATAATTGATGCTGGTCCATTTACCTGCAGCAGACATCACACGCACACTTTCTTTGATATCTGCAAATGTATAATTGTTAGGACGGTAGTAGGCGTTGTAAATATTTTCACGCAACGAATTGGTACTTACTCTTAAACTATCTAAGCCAGCTTCTGCTAAAATTTTTACAGCCACTGGATTGGAACCATTGGAATTAATATTAATACTTCCTTTATCTGTATGTTTTCTAATTTCAATAATGGCTTCTTTCATGGTCTCCCACATTAATAAAGGTTCTCCTTCGCATCCTTGTCCAAAACTTACAATGGGAAAAGGAGCGGTCATTAAATGGGGCACTGTGTATTCTACTACTTCCGCTGCAGTAGGTTTAAATACCAAACGTTCTTGATTTGAAATAATTTCTTCTTCAATAGGTTGAAAAGAAATACATCCTATACAATTGGCATTACAAGCAGGGGAAATAGGAATGGGACATTCCCATCTGCCCATGGCAAAATTTCTTGCAGCAGGACAATGATAGGTCATGCAACAATTTTCCATCAAATGTTTGACCAATCTATTTTGACCATAGGTGGCCAATAATTTACGAGTGCCTGTTTCAATTATTTTTTGATCATAACCTTCACAGTCCTGTCTTATATCTTTTTCAATTCTTACTGCGGGCACATAATTTTTTCCATCCTGCCAGCCCACAGCGGTATAACAAAACAAGGGTAGTGTAGGTGCATTGGCTAGGGTTTCATAAGCAGCTATATATAAACCAGTATGTGCCGGAGGAATAAAGGCAGCCACGGCCCAACCTTTTTCACAAATACGCATTTCGCCAGTTTCCACATCTATGCCAATGCCTCTTCTTTCAGGTAATTCATACAAGCTACCTCCATTGGGTAACTCTATCCAATCTTCTAGAGGCACTTCATAAGCATCCCATCCAGCACGGCCTGTTACATACAAACTAGTGTCTTCAAATATTTGGCCTTTGCCGTCAGAATATAAAATATAAGGGGAGCTTTTTAGTAACATTGGGTAAAGGTATCAATTAGGATTTAATTAAATTAGAATTGGCCATTTGTTGGGTGCAAAAAGCATTAAATTCTGCTGTTATGCTAGCAGTTACTGGCTCATTAATTTGTTTTTGGATCAGTTGATTGTTTTTGAAATCTATGGTAATCAAATCGTCTTTGATTAAAGCATTTTGAATGAGGGTCCAGGAATAATATTTCTTAGGAAAGGTATTGATCACTATGCCCGTGGGGTCAAATGCCATTTCATAGGGGAATTTCACTTGTCTTTCGAACAAGGCCCCAATTAAAAAGATACCAGCGATCAATAGTCCATTGGGTTGCAAAAACCAGCCCCAGGAAGCCAATAATAAACCCAAGCGGTAATAGGGTATTTTGCCTCTTTTTCTTTGAAAAACACAGAAAATCCACCAGCTCACAAAGGAAGTCATGATGGCAAAAATGAGTGCTGGCTTAGGAAATATGCCCAAATAGAGGGAATAGGATATGGCCAGTACAGAGATCAATAGCATGAATTGGCTAATCCGGTCTACGTTTTTAAAATCAGGACTTTTGCATACAATGATATAGTCAAAAACACGCATATAATTTTAGTTTCTAGTATTGTAATATTTGGTGCAATTTAAGCCCATTTGTTTAACTTTGCACTATGAAGAAAACACATCTTATTTTATTGGTATTAATTGCAGTAGCCATTGTGGTATTGATTAGCTATACAGGCGATTTAAGTAGCTATGAAACCATTGGTTCCGCCAAGCAAAAAGAAGGCAAATTTGTCAACTTGATTGTTAAAATGGACAAGTCGGTAGCGGTTCAATACGATCCAGTCAAAGACCCTAATTTATTGCAATTTAATGTACAAGACAGTGTAGGTGGTAAAATTTCTGTGGTTTACCACAATACCATGCCTACAGATATGGAAAAATCTGAAAGATTGGTGTTAAAAGGTAAAGTGCAAGGGGATCATTTTGAATGTTCTGCGATTGTAATGAAATGTCCTTCTAAATACAAGGACAATCCCAATGCCATGAAAGATCAACCAGTAACTATCAGCAATTAATTATTTTAATTAGGTCAATGAATACAACAAAGTTTATTGGGGAGCAGTTGCTGCCTGGACAAATAGGATATTTTTTAACGATTCTAAGTTTAGTGGCTTCTTTATTGGCCAGTTTTGCTTTTGCAAAAGCTTTTTTTTCAAAAGAATTATCGGTACAAGCACAGTGGAACAGATTGGCTAAAGTAGCTTTTTACATAGAAGCGCTTTCTGTGTTTTCATGTTTCATTGTTCTATTTTATATTATTTCCAATCACTTGTTTGAATACAAGTATGCTTACATGCATAGTGATAAAAATTTGCCCTATCAATATTTATTAAGTTGTTTTTGGGAAGGACAGGAAGGAAGTTTTTTACTTTGGAGTTTTTGGCATTCTGTATTAGGATTGTTTGTACTGGCTAGATTAAAAAGATGGAACAACAATATCAATGGGGTGATGATGGTTTTGAATTTTGTTCAATTCGTGTTGGCTACCATGGTGGTAGGTTTATTTATTTTTGATGCTAAATTAGGCAGCAGCCCATTTTTATTGTTAAGAGAAGAAATGAATTGGCCCATACTTTCACGTCCCGATTATTTGCATTTAATCAAAGATGGCACAGGTTTAAATACTTTATTACAGAATTATTGGATGGTCATTCATCCGCCAATTTTATTTTTAGGCTTTGCCTCTACGACTATTCCTTTTGCCTTTGCAGTGGTAGGCTTAATAAAAAAAGAACATGATTGGATGGATCATTGTTTGCCTTGGGCTAGTTTTTCTGCAGGTGTATTGGGCTTAGGAATTATGATGGGTGCTGCTTGGGCTTATGAGAGTTTAACCTTTGGAGGTTATTGGGCCTGGGATCCGGTAGAGAATGCCTCTTTAGTACCTTGGCTAACTCTAGTATCCGCCATACATGCCTGTATCATTTATAGAAAAACAGGAGGTAGTTTAAAAACAACTTACTTCTTTTTTGGAATTAGTTTTTTACTTGTTTTGTATTCTACTTTTTTAACCAGAAGTGGCATATTGGGAGATACATCAGTACATGCCTTTACTGACCTTGGAATGAACACCCAATTATTATTTTTCTTATTAATTTTTGTGCTTCCTTATTTTACTTTATTTATAGCAAGGATAAAGGATATGAAGGCTCCTCAAAAAGAAGACGAAATTAAAAGCAGGGAGTTTTGGATGCTAGTGGGGTCCTTGATTTTATTTTTATCAGCGGTGGTGATTATCTCTATTACTTCTATTCCAGTATTTAATAAATTGTTTGGCACCAAGATTGCACCTCCCGAAGATGCAGCCTTTGCCCACAATCAAGTACAGGTATTTGTAGCCATCATTATCGGTTTATTGACAGCGGTTGGACAATATTTAAAATTCAAAGGAACTACAGGAGATTATTTTAAAGAAAAAATAAAATTACCTTTATTCATTGCGCTTCTTGTGACCGCTTTGGTTTATTTCTTTGTTGGCGTAACCTATACGGAGAAGGGTATTGGTTTTACTGTGGCCATTTACGTAGCTTTATTTGCCTCCATCTTTACAGTGGTGGCCAATTTATTTTACTTCTTCTCGGTTCAAAAAGGAAAATTAAAAGCTGCCGGCGCTTCCATCGGTCACGTTGGCTTTGGACTAGTCTTGGTAGGTATTTTAATCTCTTCCTCCAATAAAACGGTTTTAAGTTGGAATACCACAGGCATCAGTCCATTGCGTATGGAATCCAAAAAAAGTCCTGCTGGCAATCCAAAAGAAAACATTACTTTATTTGAAGGCATTGCCACCGACATGGGCAAATACATGGTGACTTATGTGCAAGACAGTTTTGATATTTTAGACAAAAGATTTTTTGTTTTAAAATTCAAAGAGAAAAAAACTGAGGAAGAATTTTTCTTGTATCCAGATGTTTTAAAGAACAACAAAGGAATGGAAGGCTTTTCTGCCAATCCTTCTTCCAAACATTATTGGAACAAAGATATTTTCGTTTATGTTACTTCTTTTCAAGATCATTCAAAAGAAGATACCAGCAGTTTTATACCCCATCAAATGGCTATAGGGGATTCCATTTTTTATAGTAATGGGTATGTCAAATTAGACAAAGTACTAGTTAATCCAAACACCAACAGACCAGCAGGAAGTAATGAATTAGTTTTGCAGTTATCTGTTACTTCTAAAGAAGGTTTAAAGTATCAGGCTAGTCCAAGTATTTTATTACAAGGCATGGCATTGCAAGCGAATTATGATACGGTAAAAGCTCAAAACTTAGTGTTAAGTTTTAATAAAGTAGTGGATCAGCAAAAAGGAATATTGGAAATAGGGGTGAAGGAATCGGCGTCATTAACCAATCTAATTACTTTAAAAGCCTACGAATTTCCATTTATCAATATATTGTGGATAGGGGTTATAGTGATGGTCATGGGTTTTGGCTTGGCCACTTTTAATAGAGTGAAAAAATTCAAAGCCAAATAAAGGGTTTGCTAAGGTTACTTTTTCTAATTTAGTGGATCAATGTATATGAGCAAGCGTTTGATATATTTGTTGGTGTTTGTTTTGACCATGATTGGTGCTGTTAAAATACAAGCACAAACTGGCACTTACGATACCTTGAGGGTAGAGGCATTCATTACCCCCGAAGGAGATACCATCCCTCAATCATGGTTGCCACCTGCCCAGGTCAATGCTATTCAAACTGCTCATTGGAAAAATTATTGGCAAAACTGGACCCGACTTAGAAATGCGGTCTATGTTACTTATCCTTATGCTAAAACAGCGGGTAAAATTATTTCAGAAGTAAATTTGCAATTGGCCCATGTGCCAGATGAGCACCAAAGAAAACAAATCATTAAATCAAGGGAAAAGGATTTGAAAAGAGATTTTGCAGATAGAGTGACCAATTTATCTGTGTATCAAGGAAAGGTATTAATGAAATTAATTAATAGAGAAACCGGGAACAATTGCTATGAAATTATCAAGGAGTTCAAAGGTGGATTCAATGCAGGTTTTTGGCAAGCTGTGGCCTTTGTTTTTGGAAGTAATTTAAAACAACAATACGATGCCAAAGGCGATGACAAAGACATCGAAAAAATCGTATTGGAACTGCAAAAATTATACGGGTACAAAGGGTAGGTTTTTGAGCCCTATTTTAGTATCTTTACCCGAATAGTTCCATCTACAATGAGTGAAGAAAAAAGTTTAAATTTTATTGAAGAAATTGTTGCCCAAGATTTAGCAGCAGGGAAACATGCCTCAATTTTGACCAGGTTCCCGCCCGAGCCAAATGGCTATTTGCATATAGGGCATGCCAAAAGTATTTGTTTGAATTTTGGTTTGGCCAAAGATTTTGGTGGTGGCACTAATTTAAGATTTGATGATACCAATCCAACTACTGAGGAAACAGAATATGTAGAAAGTATCAAGGCCGATTTAAAATGGTTGGGCTTTGATTGGGTAAAAGAATGTTACGCATCCGATTATTTTGATACCCTTTATGGTTTTGCAGTTCAATTGATAGAGAAAGGCTTGGCCTATGTAGATGATAGCAGTCCAGAAGAAATTGCTTTACAAAAAGGAACACCTACTGCTGCAGGCGTAGGCAATGAGTATAGAAATAGAAGTATTGCTGAAAACTTAGAATTATTTACAAACATGAAGGCGGGTGCTTTTGAAGATGGCACTAAAGTGTTGCGTGCAAAAATAGATTTAGCGAATCCTAATATGCTTTTGAGAGATCCTATTTTATATCGTATCAAAAAAGCGCATCATCACCGTACCGGAGACAAATGGTGTATCTATCCAATGTATGATTTTGCCCATGGACAAAGTGATTCCATTGAAAAAATCACGCATTCGATTTGTACTTTGGAATTTATTCCACATAGAGCCTTATATGATTGGGGTATTGAAAATTTAGGTATTTATCCTTCAAAGCAATATGAGTTTGCTAGACTGAATATGACGTATACGATTATGAGTAAACGTAAATTATTGCAGTTGGTGCAAGAAAATCATGTAGAAAGCTGGGATGACCCGCGTATGCCTACTATTAGTGGGATGCGACGTAGAGGCTATACCCCTGAAAGTATTCGTGATTTTTGCGAAAGAATAGGTATTGCTAAAAGAGAAAACATCATTGATTTTAGTTTATTAGAATTTTGTGTTAGAGAGCATTTGAATAAAATTGCACAAAGAAGAATGGTAGTCACTGATCCTATTAAATTAGTGATTACGAATTATGATTTAGGGGAAGAAATACTTCATTCAGAAAACAATCCTGAAGATCCAAATGGTGGGGTGAGAGCCGTTCCATTTAGTAAAGAATTGTGGATCGAAAGGGATGATTTTATGGAAGTACCTACTAAAAAATATTTTAGACTAGGGCCTGATTTAATGGTTCGTTTGAAAAGTGCTTATATCATTAAATGTGACAGCTTTGATAAAGATGAACAAGGCCATATCAAAACAGTCTATGCAAGTTATTTTCCTGATAGCAAAAGTGGATCAGACACTTCAGGTATACATGTAAAAGGTACCTTACATTGGGTGAGTGCAAAACATGCAGTACCGGTGGTTTTAAATGAATATGATAGATTGTTTAAGGTAGAAGATGTGGCAGGTGCTGAAGGTGATTTTAAAGATTACATCAATCCCAATTCTTTGACCAAGGTGTCCAATGCCTGGGGAGAACCTGCCTTGTTGGAAGAAAGTAAAGAATCCCGTTTTCAATTTTTAAGAAAGGGCTATTTCTATCAAGATACCACAAGCACCAAAACTGCCCTCGTGTTTAATCGTACAGTTACGCTAAAGGACGCTTGGGCCAAAGAGCAAAAAAAATAATTACCTCAACTAGATTGGCATGTTAACGCTCGAAAACTTTACTAAACATTGGGAGAAAAAGTTTCCAGCGCTCAGCTTCAAGCAGCAGCATTTTTTAATTGCCATTAGTGGCGGGGTAGACAGTATTGTACTAGCACATTTGATGCATCGTTGTAAAGCCAATATTACTTTGGCCCATGTTAATTTTCAATTAAGAGCAGAAGAAAGTGTAAGAGATGAAAATTTTGTGCGTGCATTTGCCCAGCAATTAAATGTCCCCCTTAAAGTACATAATATAGATACGAATAAATATGCAGCCACTTATAAAATGGGATTGCAAGAAGCGGCTCGTGAAATTAGGTATGCTTGGTTTGAATCTTTATTAGCAAAGGAAGAAATACTCTTGACAGCACATCATGCAGATGATCAAGCAGAAACAGTGTTAATGCAACTATTTAGAGGAACAGGCTTACATGGGCTTACAGGTATTCCTGCTAGACGCAATGATGTTTTAAACTTAGCAAGACCTTTATTACCTTTCACTAAAGCGCAAATAAAACAATACGCCACAAGTAATGACTTAAGCTTTGTAGAAGACAGCTCTAATAGTAAAGACGATTACACCCGTAATTTAATTCGCAATAAAATCATTCCACAAATTCAGGAAGTTTATGCCAATGTGAATGAAAATATTTTTTCCACCGCTGAAAAATTAAAAGAAGCAGATGCCATTGTAGAGGCTACGGTAGCTTTATTTTGGAAAAAAGGGTTTAAAATTAAAAAGGGCATACCCAGCTTGCCCATCAGTTATTTTAATAAGGTCAAAGACAATGCTACCTATACTTGGGGTTTGATTCAATCTTATGGTTTTAAACCAGCTCAAATTACCGAAGTACATAAATTATTGGAGGCCTCTAATGGGGCTTATATAGCCACGCCTACGCACCGATTTATTAAATACAACCAAGTCATTCAAATGGTATCCAATGATACGCCTAAAGAACATTTGGTTATTTATGTTGGGGAAGGGGTATTGCAAACTAAATATGGAACTTTGCATTTAGAAATTTTGGAGGCTAAAGAAAATTTAAATATAGATCCTAGTTCAAAGATTGCTTATATAGATACAGCTAAATTAGACTGGCCCATTTTATTTAGAACCTGGCAGTCCACAGATTATTTTTATCCATTGGGCTTAAGAAAGAAAAAGAAACTCAATCATTTTTTGGGTAGTTTAAAATTAAGCCCAGCCATTAAAGAACAAGTGGGTATTGTAGCTGTTGGAGATAAAATTTGTTGGGTAGTGGGCCACCGATTAGATGATCGATTTAAAATTACGCCGCAAACAACTAAGGTCTTAAAAATTACCTACCAAGATAAGTCTTAATCTGATCTATAAATAAGCGCACTACTTCCACATGTCCAATAAAGTGGGCCGTGACGATTAAAAATACCACCCCATAAATAGAACCCCATAGATGGGCACTGTGATTGATGCCTCCCCGGCCTTGTTTAGATAAGTAGGCAGTAAGGCCAAGATAGATTGGGCCAAAAATAAATCCAGGAATGATTGGAGGGATAATAAAAAATCCAATTTGCATAGTGGGTTGTAAAAAAATACCTACAAAAACAATAGCAGATACTGCACCAGAGGCACCCAGGCTTCGGTAGTTGTATTGTTTAAAATGGTTTAAGTAAGTTGGAATCAAACAGACCAATAAGGAAGAGATATAAAGTATAATAAAGTAACTACTGCCTGAAGCGCCAAAAATCATCGTAAAATATTGTTCTACATAATCTCCAAACATATAAAAGGAGAACATATTAAAGGCCAAATGCATAAAATCTGCATGAATAAAACCAGAGGTAAAAAATCGGTACCATTGGTTTTGTTGATGTACCGTATAGGGATGAAAAATTAATTTATCCATCAGGTTTTCATTGTACATCGCAGCAATGGAAATGGCCACCGTGACAATAGTGATTGTTAAAGTAATACTCATAATAATTTTATTGGTATTTATTCGTGATGGTATTTTTCATTGGCCAAGATACTGCATGCTCGGTAAACTTGTTCTGCTAAGATCAATCTAACCAACATATGAGGAAATACCAATTCTGATAAGGACCAGGTAAATTGAGCGCGTTGTTTGACTTCATGGGCAACCCCATAGGCGCCACCAATTAAAAAAACAATTCTTTGGGCACTCTGATTGGCCTTTTGTTGAATCAATTTAGCTAAACCTGGAGAGCTCAGCATGGTGCCTGTCTCGTCTAATAAAATAAGTACATCAGTGGCACTAATTGCTTTTAGAATGGATTGCGCTTCGGCTTTCTTTATTTGATCTGCTTCGGTGGCTTTGGCAGGGGGAATCAATTGCCATTGGATAGGGTAATAGTGGCCAATTCTTTTAGTAAAATTGTCAATGCCTTCTTTGATATAAGGTTCATTGGGTTTGCCCACAGAAAGAAAAACTAGTTTCAATACAAATGATTTACTCAAAAATACAGTATATAAATTAAGGGGCATACGATACAAAAAATAATTGTAGGAAATAAATCTATAAAAAATATTTATAATATGTTGATAGTCAATTACATCAATCAAAAATTTTCTAAGACAAAATGTATGATTATTTAATAATTCACCTACTTTCGTCCCAACTTAAATCCCCTACATGAAGCTACTATCCCCCCGTAGTATGTTTTTTCTGCTACTATTGATTGCCGCTCAGACTTATGGGCAAGCCAAAGAAGAATCTATTGGAAAAGAAAATGTAGCAAACAACAACCAGTCTAAAATTGGAGGTTTAATCTGTAGCATTTATAAAAGCAAAGAACTAAAAAATACGGTTCAGATAATATTTAAGAATCAGAAGTACATCTACCAACAAGAATCGGATACGATTACTATTACAGATCCAGTGAAAATAAACCAATTGATCAAGGATTTAAAAGAGGGCTCATCCATCATTGAGGATGATCAAAAATCAGCAACTTTTGACAGGGGCAATTATATCATTGTGAAAGACAATATATACATGGACAATAAAGTGCTTACTTTTTGGAACAAAGATTACAATATCAGTGCTTCCATCAATAAAAGTTCCATCACCCAATTGATAGAGTGGTTGGAAGCCATAAAGTTTTAATGATTAACATTCCATTTAAAAGCATAAAAAAAGCCTCCTTAATTTAGGAGGCTTTTTTATTAAGTGACCGCGTTAGGATTCAAACCTAAAACCCCCTCATCCGTAGTGAGGTACTCTATTCAGTTGAGCTACGCAGCCATTTCCCTAGTTATAGGGGGTGCAAATATACCTTAAAATCTGATTTTTCCCAAGTAAAAACCTTAAATATTGGGCTGATGACTAATAATGCCAGCGCACAAATGCCTCAATAGCAGCGTATTTGGTCAAACCAAGTCGTGCGTATAAGTCGGCAGTATGGGCGTTTCTAATTTCAGCTCTTTGCCAAAATTCTCTAGCATCTGTGCCTTGGAAGGGTACACTGTCTTTTTGAGACTGATGAATAAAGATGCCAAATCGCTTTTTGATTACTTGGTCTGGGCTCATAGGCACAGCCATTTCAATTTCTGAAATATCCCATTCCTGCCAAGCGCCTTTGTACAACCAAACCCAACAATCTTTAACCCAAACTTCTCCTTCGGCTTTTAGTCGGCGTAAACTTTCAAATATAATATCTAAACAAACTTTATGTGTGCCATGCGGATCGGCCAAGTCGCCAGCACAATACACTTGATGTGGTTGTATTTGTTTTAGTAAGTCCATGGTGATGCGAATGTCTAATTCGCTCATGGGTTTCTTTTCAATGGCACCTGTTTCATAAAAAGGCAAGTCCATGAAATGGTAATTATTTTCTGCGATGCCTACATATCTACAAGTGGCCTTGGCTTCGCATCTTCTAATCAATCCTTTAATGGCTCTAATTTCTGCAGTGTCTAAATGAGTTGATTTTTTTCCTGCTAAAAAGGTTCGAGCAGCACTTAAAATTGCTTCACTTTTTTTATTATCAATACCAAATAAGTCTTCAAAGCCTACAGCAAAATCTAAGAAACGAGTCACAAATTCATCGGTCACCGCAATATTGCCACTGGTTTGATAGGCTACATGTACATCATGTCCTTGTTCTTGTAAACGCATAAAAGTACCACCCATGCTAATGATGTCATCATCAGGATGTGGAGAGAACAATAATACTTTTTTTGGATGCGGCGTACTTCGTTCGGGATGTGCAGGGATGACTGCATTGGGTTTGCCACCAGGCCAGCCAGTAATAGAATCTCTTAACATGTAAAATACATGCAAGTTGATATCGTAAACAGATTCTTTCAGTACCAATAAGTCTGCTAAACTATTTTCTTTGTAATCATCTGCTGTCAAGCTTAAAATGGTTTTATCTAATTTTAAAGCTAATTCAATGACCGCTTTTTTAATCATCAAAGGTGTCCAATCATTGGCACCCGTCAACCAAGGGGATTTGTTTCTGGTAAGATCTGCCGCAGCAAATTCATCAATGTAGAAAGTGCAATCGTCATGGTTTTGTAAAACACTCGCAGGAATTTGTTCTGTAATAACTCCTTCTACTGCTTTGGCAATGATGCCTGCTTTATTACCCCAAGCCAATAAAACAATTTTCTTGGCTTTCATGATGCTACTAATACCAACAGTAATGGCTAGTTTAGGTACATTGCTTAATTCATGCCACTCATACAAGTTGGCCATTCTTGTTAGATGGTCAAGGTGAATGATTCTGGTTTTGGAATGAAAGCTAGAGCCTGGTTCATTGAATCCAATGTGTCCGTTTTTTCCTATACCTAATATTTGTAAATCAATGCCTCCAATTTTTTCAATAGTTTGTTCGTAGGCCAAACATTTTTCTTTCAATTCCTCCTTGGTCCACTCAGAAGAGGGTAAGTAAATATTTTTTGGGTCAATGTCTACATGGTCAAATAAATGACGATGCATAAAACTCCAATAACTTTGATAAGCATTTCTTGGAATGGGGTAGTACTCATCTAGATTTATGGTAATCACATTGTTGAAACTCAATCCTTCTTCTTTGTGCATGCGCACTAATTCTTTGTACAACACAATAGGAGTGGCTCCTGTTGCCATGCCTAAAACACAGGGTAATTTTTGTGCTTGTTTTTCCTTGATCAAGTTGGCTATTTGTTTAGCCAAGGCATTGGATCCCTCCGTTTGATTCTTGAAAATTACAACTGGTATTTTTTCAAATGATTCTAACATAAATATAGAGTTCTATGGTACATTAAATGTATAAAAAAAGCCCTAATCAATTAGCGCTTTTTTTATTTTTAGTCAACTTTAGTAATTTTAATCATATTAGTTGGCAAATGCAACTGAACAGGTGTGCTTCCTGTATTTACCACCACATCACCTGTTTGTACAAATCCTTTTTTCTTTAAGATTTGAATTTGATCGGTAATGATACCGTCCAAACTTTCTTCTTTATTGTAATAAATAGCTCTTACGCCCCAACTTAAACTAAGTTGATTCACCAAGCTTTTTTCTTTGGTAAAAATAAACAAAGGAGATTTTGGTCTGAAGCTACTCAACATAAAAGCAGTATAGCCGCTTTGTGTCATACCCACCAAGGCTTGCGCATTGGTGTCTTCAGCTAATTTACAACCATTGTAACATAAAGCGTCACTTAAGAAGGATGGAGAATGGGGTTGTGGTTTTAAATCTTCGGAACGATTGTATTTATAACCATGTTCCTCCACTTCTGAAATAATTTTGCGCATGGTTTCAATAACTAATACCGGGAATTGACCAGTGGCGGTTTCTCCACTCAACATTACGGCATCAGCTCCTTCAATAACTGCATTGGCCACATCCGTAATTTCACTACGGTTGGGTTTAACACGATCAATCATAGATTCCATCATTTGAGTAGCCACAATCACAGGCTTCGCTCTATGCAAACATTTTCTAATTAATTCTTTTTGAATCAAAGGAATTTTTTCAACAGGCAATTCTACGCCTAAATCTCCACGCGCAATCATAATGCCATCGCTAGCGATAATAATATCACGGATATTGATTAAGGCTTCGGGCATTTCAATTTTTGCAATTATTTTGGATTTACTTTTGCTTTTATTCAAAAGATCTCTCAACATTTCTATGTCGGCTACTCTTTTTACAAAGCTCAAGGCTACCCAGTCTAATTCTTCTTGGATGATAAATTTAGCATCTTCTAAATCTTTTTCTGTAAGTGCAGGTAAGGATATTTTTGTATCTGGCAAATTCACTCCTTTCTTAGAAGAGATGATTCCACCTAAGGTAACTAACACTTTAACGTCTCCATTTTTCTCAACACTACTTACTTTCACTTCTATCTTACCATCGTCAATCATGATTAAGTTGCCTACCACCACATCTCCAGCCAAATTTGGGTAGGAGACATAAATTTTTTCAAGGGTTCCTATGCATTTGGTATTGGTGAAAGTTAACACATCTCCTTCTTTCACTTCTAGGCGGTTGTTTTCAATTTCACCTACTCTTAACTTAGGCCCTTGCAAGTCGCCTAAAATAGCCACATTGCAATCTAGTTCCTTATTGATGCCTCTGATATTGTCAATGATGGCTTTTTTATCTTCATGTGTGCCATGAGAAAAGTTTAAACGAAAAACATTGACACCAGCAATGACTAGGTTTTTTAATTGATCGTAAGATTCGCAAGCAGGGCCTACCGTTGCTACGATTTTTGTTTTGTGGTGTGGTTGTTTAAATGCTGGATTTGGGCTCATTGGTTATTGATGGGTTATTTATTTAGCTGGCCAAGATTTTTACAATCTTCAACCATTCGTCTGAAATTTTTTGTTTTGCTTTAACAGCTTTGTCAAGTGGGGTATACTTCATTTTATTGTCAACAATACCCACCATGACATTATGTGTGCCATTCAATAGACATTCCACAGCATGGTAGCCCATTCTGCTTGCAATTAATCTATCTAAGCAACTTGGGGAACCACCTCTTTGAATGTGACCAAGTATACAAACACGTATGTCGGCCTTAGGTAACTTATCTTTTAAGAAATTACCCACTTGTGTTGCACCACCAAATTCATCTCCTTCGGCCACTACAATTAAGTTCACTAATTTTTTTCTTTTTTCTTTTTCAGTTAAAGAGGCAATCATGCCATCCATATCTGTTTTAGATTCTGGAATTAAAATATTCTCTGCACCTGTAGCGATACCACTGTGTAGGGCAATATAACCTGCATCACGTCCCATTACTTCTACCACAAACAATCGATCATGTGCATCTGCGGTATCTCTAATCTTATCGATGGCTTCTACCGCTGTATTCACTGCCGTGTCAAACCCAATGGTAAAATCACTACCTGCGATGTCTTTATCAATTGTACCTGGGATACCAATACAAGGGATATCAAATTCGTTGCTAAATTTTTGTGCGCCTTTAAAGCTGCCGTCTCCGCCAATCACTACGATACCATTGATGCCTCTTTTCTTTAAATTTGCGTAAGCGATTTTTCTACCTTCTGGTTCGAAAAATGCGGCGCTTCTAGCTGTTTTTAAAATAGTACCGCCTCTTTGAATGATATTGCCCACCGATTTTGAATCCATGGGGAATATGTCATCTTCAACCATTCCATTGTACCCTCTAGCTACGCCAAAAACCTCAATGCCATAGTGAACACCCGTTCTAACAACAGCGCGAATGGCTGCATTCATGCCTGGGGCATCCCCACCAGAAGTTAAAACAGCGATTTTATTTACTTTTTTTGCAGACATAGTATTATCAATTGTGCATTAATCTATTGATTTACAAGATCAAATCAATGGGTTCTTAAATTAAGCGAGCTACAAATTTAATCATTTGAGCCCAATTTTCCATTCAAATTATGAACAGATTAGTAATACTAACAGTCGTTAATAGGTTCGAAGGTGAATAAGTCCAAATAGGACAAGCCATTAGCTAGTTATTAGCTTACTTGCTTTCTAATATTAATAAATCGTTAAAGGCAATTTCATACTCCTTGTTCATGGATCGAATCAAAGCATTTTTATCCTGATAGCTTTTTTCTACCGTGTGAAATTTTGCTGTATCAGAATAGATGGCAGGATCGGCCATTTGCAATTCTATTTCAGTTTTTTCCTTATGTAGTGTTTCAATGTTATGTTCAATTTGGGCAATGGCTTTTTGTAGTTTTTGAATTTGCTTTTGCAAATCCTTGTCAATGGCTTGAGGTTTTACTTCCACTACAGCAGGGGCTTCTTGTTTGTTTTGCTTGCGGGTATCTTTATTAGTAGCCTTTGTAGGTTCGGCTAACTGCGCTTTTTGTTTTGCCATTCTTTCTTTCCACGCTAACCATTCTTTATAATCGCCTTTGAATTCAATAATTTTCTCCTCTTCAATTTCCCAAATTTTATTAGCGGTCTTCGAAATAAAATAACGGTCGTGACTTACTAATATAATCGTGCCATCATATTTCGTAAGGGCTTCTGCTAATAATTCAACGGTGACCATGTCTAAGTGGTTGGTAGGCTCATCCAGCATTAAGAAATTGGCCTTGCTAATAATAGTTTTAGTAAGGGCAACTCTTGCTTTTTCTCCTCCACTTAATACTTTAATTTTTTTATCAATCTCATCACCCCCAAATAAGAAACAACCTAATAAGGCGCGGAGTTCTAATTCTGTATTTTTAGTACCACATTCTTGTACTTCTTTTAGAATGGTATTATTTAAGTTCAATGATTCTAATTGGTGTTGTGCGTAAAAACTCTCTTCTACATTATGGCCCCAAACCCTTTCTCCATCAAATTTTTCCATACCTGCCACAATTCTAAGTAGGGTAGACTTTCCTTTTCCATTGGCCCCGATAAGTGCAATTTTATCTCCTCTTTCTATTTCTGCAAAGGCATTGTCTAAGATTTGAACATTCGGAAAAGCCTTGCCTACACCTTTTAAGTCTACTAATACTTTACCTGGTGTCTTATCTACTGCAAAGTTGATTCTAATATTGGGTCTTTCAATTTTTACATCTTCAATGACATCTAATTTATCTAAGCGTTTCTGAATAGATTGTGCTTGCGCAGCTTTAGAAGCCTTAGCTTTAAACCTTTCAATAAACTTTTCTTGTTGCTTTATATAATCTTGCTGGTTCTCAAAAGCGCGTTGTTGAATTTCTACTCTTTGTTCTTTTTCAATTTCATAATGCTCATAATCGCCCGTATAAAAATGCAATTCTTGTTGGTATACTTCTACAATCTTATTCACCATTTTATTTAAGAAGTATTTATCGTGACTTACAATCACCACACTGCCTTTATAATGCAATAAATATTTCTCCAACCATTCAATACTTGGTAAGTCTAAGTGGTTGGTAGGCTCATCTAATAATAATACATCGGGTTGTTGTAAAATCATTTTGGCAAGTAATACACGCATTCTCCAACCACCACTAAATTCTTTATAAGGTCGGCTTAAATCTTTAATGGCAAAACCTAGTCCGTGTAAAACTTCTTCTGCTTTGTGGTTGATATTATAGCCATCTAATAAATCTATCTCGTGTAAGGCATCAGTGTATTTAATTAATAAATCGTTGTCCTCCGAATTGGCTTCCAATTCCTTGCCTAATTGTTCTACTTCTTTTTCTAGTGCACGCACTCTTTCAAAAGCCCCCAAGGCCACTTCAGTAATGGATTCATTGGTATCAAAACTTAATAAATCTTGGTGTAAATAGCCAATGGTGGTATCTCTACCTTTTTCTACAGTGCCCTTGCTAGGCGTAAGTTGACCTACCAATATTTTTAATAAAGTAGACTTTCCCGTACCATTATATCCAATTAAACCAATGCGTTCGCCTGGTTGAATGGACCAATTGGCCTCACTCACAATTACTCTCGCCCCAAACTCAAATGTCACATTTTGTAATCCTATTAGCATATTTCTTTAAATTCAGACCGCAAAGTTAGCTCGTTGGAGTATCTAATTATGCATAAATTTGTAAAAATATTTTATGAAAAGGTTATTCATTGCTTTTATTGCCTTATTTCTGCTTAGTTGCAACAACGATAATCCACCCAGCAGCAACAGCGCGCTTTGGGCATTTCAGCCAAAAAACAATCAAAATGCATTTGACAATGCTTGTCAGCCCATACTATTGAATTACCAAGAAGTTTTGAAAGGAGTACTGGCCAAGGACACTATTTATTTGTATGCAGCACTAAAAAACCTAGCCAATTTAACCGATTCATTTCCTGCGCTCCATGCGGCCAAGGACAGTAGTTTAAATAATGAGCTCAAACAGGGATGGGTCAATATCAATGCAGAAATTCAAGGCTTGCTTGCAGAAACCGAATGGTTAGAAATTTATAAATCCACCAACATGATTTCGATTCAACTGCTTCATTTGTTAGGGGAGGCTGGCTATCAACGTCAAAATATTTATGTTTTTACTAGTGCTTTTGATGGGCAAGAAGAGGGCTTTAATTGGTTGAACATTGCTAAAACTTCGAGAGATCCCTACCATCCAGACAACAAAGAATTAATACAGGCGCAGCAAGTTTTACAAGAAAATTAGTTGGGGGCTTTATAATTAATAATCAACATGGCATTGGTTTGCAAGGTAGAGGTAATGTAAAATTCTTTTCTTGTTGTTCCATCTTTCAATACCATTAAAGCGGTATTGGGAGGAACCGTACCTAGGTTTTGAGCCACGATGATGATTTCATGTTCGGGCGTTTCCTTGCTAAAATTTAATTCAAAATGAATGGCTTTATAACTAAGTCTTTGATTGTTTAAAATTTGAACCTTATTGTCAAAGACCATGATACTATCATTGTCAATGGTGCCATTGTCAAACATGTCAAAGCTAATATGGGTGCTGCTTACATTGATTTTATTGACCAACTTATTTTCTCTACCCACAAGTACATAAGGTAAAATTTGACCTCGATTGGAGGGCTTTGTATTTTCTATATTGGCAGGGCTGGTACTACTACTATTGCTTTCTTCTTTAGTTTGTAGGCTTGTATTTTTAGGTTGCTCTATAAGCGCATTGGCAGTCGGTGAATTGTTTGCACTACTTGGGTTGGCTAATTGTTCTAAATTTATTTTAGTACCCACTGATTTTTTTTCACTAAGTTTTGTCGTAGCCAATTTATTATTAACTACTAATTCATTTGTTTTATTCCTAGTGTTAGTAGTAATTGGTCTTTGTTTTTTTGATTGCAGTGCAAATAGTTGAGCTAATGGTATTTCTTTTTCTAAATAAATGGTACCGCTGCCGCAGTCTTTACCCATTTTTGAATTACTAGAAATATAAGTACCTTCTAAGGTTTCTCTTCCACGAATAGTATTGTAAGTAAGGTAACTGCTCATCAAACATGCTTGAAAATTTCCCGATAAGCGCATGTCATCAAATTTTGATTCTACAATACTTACTAGTTCGGTATTGGGGGAATGCATGCCAGTGGCACTGGCTTTAGCAGAAAAATTATTTGAAAAACGAGTATAAGTTACTACGGATAAACTATGGTTGGGGAGTTCTTTAATCTCTACTTCATAATTGTACACTTTGCCTTCTTGATCCTGGTTGGGTGTAAAAACGCCTTTCCACTTTCCGCTTAGGTCTTGGCCAATAAGCAGGGTGGGTAACCAAATGGGAAGCAGGAGCAAAACTATGCGGCGCATATTGCAAAGCTATGTATAAAATATGAACCGCTTTTATTACCTTTGCGTACATTTATTTAGACAAAAAACATGGTTCAAATTCAATTTCCAGACGGTGCAGTGCGTTCTTATGAAAAAGGGATTACTGCTTTAGGTATAGCAAAATCGATTAGTGAAGGTTTGGCAAAGAAGGTATTGGCAGCTTCTGTCAATGGCGAAGTCTATGATGCCACCCGTGCTATCAATGAAGACGCAGCCCTAAAATTACTCACCTGGGACGATGCCGATGGTAAAAATACCTTCTGGCATTCTTCTGCGCATTTATTAGCAGAAGCCGTAGAAATGCAATTTCCTGGTGCCAAATTTTGGGTAGGGCCTGCTTTGGAAAAAGGCTTTTACTATGATATTGATTTAGGCGATAAAACCATAAAAGAAGAAGATGTACTTGCTTTAGAAAAAAAGATGAATGAACTGGCCAAGCAGGCCAATGCGTATATCCGTAAAGAAATGTCAAAGGCCGAAGCCACCGCTTATTTCACGGAGAAAAAAGATGAATACAAATTAGATTTATTATCGGGCTTGGAAGATGGGTCTATTACTTTTTATACGCAAGGGGCTTTTACTGATTTATGTCGTGGGCCGCATATTCCCAATACTGGATTTATTAAAGCCATTAAAATTACCAATATCGCAGGAGCATTTTGGAAAGGTGATGAAAAAAATAAAATGTTGACGAGGGTATATGGTATTACTTTTCCGAATCAAAAAGAATTGGATGAATATTTATTGTTGTTAGAAGAAGCGAAAAAAAGAGACCACAGAAAATTAGGAAAAGAATTAGGTATTTATACCATGGATGATGATGTAGGGCCAGGCCTTCCTTTATGGATGCCCAACGGAACAATCATTATTGAAGAATTAGAAAATTTAGCCAAACAAACCGAAGAAGCTGCAGGCTATAAGCGAGTAGTGACGCCACATATCGCTAAGGAGAGCATGTATATTAAGAGTGGTCACCTACCGTATTATCAAGATAGTATGTTCCCTCCAATGGAATTAGATGGCACCAAATATTATTTAAAAGCAATGAACTGTCCGCATCATCATAAAATTTTTGAAGCGGAACCTAAGAGTTATAAAGACATGCCCCTTCGTTTAGCGGAGTATGGGACTTGTTATAGGTATGAACAAAGTGGAGAATTGTTTGGCTTAATGCGTGTGCGTTGTTTGCATATGAATGATGCGCACATTTATTGTACCAAAGAACAATTTGCACAAGAGTTCAGAGCGGTGAATGAAATGTATTTAAAATATTTCAAAATTTTTGGCATTGATAAATACGTGATGCGTTTAAGTTTGCATGATCCAAAAAAATTAGGACAGAAATATATTAATGAACCTGAACTTTGGTTAGAAACAGAAGCCATGGTGCGTGCTGTATTAATTGAAACAGGAACTCCCTTTGTAGAAGTGCAAGATGAAGGTGCCTTTTATGGACCCAAAATTGATGTGCAAATTTGGAGCATCATTGGCCGTGAATTTACTTTAGCTACCAACCAAGTAGATTTTGCACAAGGCAAAAGATTTAATTTAAGCTTTACCAATAAGGACAACGAACCTGAAACACCATTGATCATTCACCGTGCACCTTTAGGAACGCACGAGCGTTTTATTGGATTTTTATTAGAACATTATGCAGGTAAGTTCCCTGTTTGGTTGGCCCCGATGCAAGTTAAAATTTTACCTATCAGTGATAAGTTCATGCCTTATGCAGAAGAAGTGTTGGCAGAATTCAAAAAAGCAGGGGTGCGCGTAGCCATTGATGATAGAAATGAAAAGATTGGTAAAAAAATCAGAGACACAGAAATTATGAAAGTGCCTTATATGTTGGTGATTGGAGAGAAGGAAGTCGCAGAAAATAAATTGTCTGTGCGCAGACAGGGTAAGGGAGACATGGGAATTTTGGACAAATCAACCTTTTTGGCACAAGTAGTAGAAGAAATTGAACAAAGAAGGGCTCCTGCGGAATAATGAAGCACCATATCATAACAATGACTATCTTTACAAAACTTAAATAAACGTTTAATTACTTAATGGCATTACCGAACAGAGGACCCAGATTTAACCCAAGGTTTCAAAGACAACAAGAACCAGAGCATCGCATTAATGATCGCATTCGTGTTCCACAAATTAGATTGGTTGGAGACAACATCACAGTGGGTGTTTACAATACACAAGAAGCGCTGAAAATAGCTGCAGACCAAGGTTTGGACTTAGTGGAGATTTCTCCAACTGCCGATCCCCCCGTTTGTAAAGTCATCGATTATAAGAAATTTCTTTACGAGAAAAAGCGTAAGGAAAAGGAAATGAAAGCGAACTCAAAGCAATCAGAGATCAAAGAAATTCGTTTTACCCCTGGTACCGATGACCATGATTTTGATTTTAAAGCCAAACACGCAGAGAAATTTTTACAAGACGGTAATAAGGTGAAAGCCTATGTTCAATTTAAGGGACGTGCCATCATGTTCCAAGACCGTGGACAATTGCTTTTATTGAAATTTGCAGAGCGTTTGGCCGAAGCGGGTACTTTAGAAAGTATGCCTAAATTGGAAGGAAAAAGGATGTTTGCTATTTTTCAACCTAAAGCAGGGGGAAAAAAGAAAGCCACTTCTTAAATAACTAGCTGATAATCAATCTCTTTATACAAGAGTGCTTCTTTCAATAGTAGTACTCTTTTTTTTGCAATATCATTATTCCAACGTACCTTCGCCGTCCATTTCCCACATGGCCCAAAAAGTGTTCCGCCCGTGCAGAACCGCCAGCAGGGAGTAATCGTAAAGATTATAATAATGCCAAAAGTAAAAACTAACTCGAGCGCAAAAAAGCGTTTCAAAGTTACTGGAACCGGTGAAATCACCTTCCAAAAAGCCTTCAAAAGACACATTCTTACCAAGAAATCAACTAAGCGCAAAAGAGCGATGAGAAAAAAAGGACTTGTTGGGTCAACTAACAAAGACTTCGTTCTACGTTTATTAAGATTGAAAGGATAGTCAAACACTTAACTAAGTAAGGTTTATTTAAACAAAATTTAATTCACCGGATCCGATCATCAACTTGATCAACAGGGTTCAAAAAAATATTAATTATGCCACGTTCAAAAAATGCCGTTGCATCTAGAGCAAGAAGAAAAAAGATATTCGAACAAGCGAAAGGTTTTTATGGTAAACGTAAAAACGTATATACCGTTGCCAAAAACGTATTAGAGAAAGGTTTAACTTATAGCTATGTAGGTCGTAAGTTGAAAAAGCGTGAGTACCGTACTTTATGGATTGCACGTATCAATGCAGCAGTTCGTGAAGAAGGCCTTACTTACAGCCAATTCATTAACCTTTTAGCAAAGAAAGGATCTGATTTAAATCGTAAGGTTTTAGCTGACTTAGCAATGAACGAACCAGCAAGCTTCAAAGCCTTGGTTCAATCTGTTAAGTAGATTGGCTAATTTCTCTCCTTTTATAAAATATAAAGGCTCGAAATTTTACATCTAAAGATTTTAAAGCTCCGCTCCAACTTTGTTGGAACGGAGCTTTTTGCTTTTGTAGCTTTTATAAAATGGGTAGGGAAGTTCCGCCCAAATTCCCGTCCAAAATTTCCATCCGCAATATCCGTTCAAAGAACTATTTTTGTTATCTAAAAATAACAAGCTAACCCTGTTTTAAAATGAACAATACCTACACCTCGTTGGTTAATCAAACTTTTCATTTTCCCCAAGAAGGTTTTGATGTGGATGATAATGGTTATTTACAATTTAATGGATTGGATTTAAAAGCCATTATTGAAAAGCACGGCACTCCCCTGAAGTTAACTTATTTACCTAAAATTGGTATGCAAATTAAAAAAGCAAAGCAAATGTTTGCAACTGCTTTTAAGAAACATAAATATGAAGGGGATTATTTTTATTGTTATTGTACCAAGAGTTCTCATTTTTCATTTATTGTAGAAGAGGCCTTGTCACACAATGTACATTTAGAAACTTCTTTTGCTTATGATATTGATATAATTAACCAACTGTATAAGCGTAGAAAAATTAATAAAGAGATTTTTATAATCTGCAATGGCTATAAGCAGAAACTATACATGAGTAGAATTTCAAAGTTAATTAATACAGGTTTTAAAAATGTTATACCAGTATTAGATAATAAAGAAGAGCTACAATTTTATAAACGTAATACCAAAGAGCCTTTTAGACTAGGTATTAGAGTAGCTTCTGAAGAAGAACCTAGTTTCCCTTTCTATACATCCCGATTAGGCATTAGGGCTAAGGATATTCTTGAATTTTATGTAGATGAGATAGAGGGTTATGAAGATAAGTTCCAATTAAAAATGTTGCATATATTTTTAAACAAAGGCATTAAGGACGACATCTATTATTGGTCTGAATTAAACAAAATTATTAACTTGTATTGTCAGCTTAAAAAAATATGTCCTGAATTAGATTCTATTAATATTGGCGGTGGTTTTCCTATAAAGCATTCATTAGGTTTTGAATATGACTATCAGTTCATGATTAATGAAATTGTTTCAAATATTAAAAAGGCTTGTAAAAAAGCAAAAGTGCCCATGCCTAATATTTATACCGAGTTTGGAAGTTTTACCGTGGGGGAGAGTATGGCGCATATTTATAAAGTACTTGCAGAAAAGAAACAAAACGATAGAGAGTGTTGGTATATGATTGACTCTTCTTTTATCACCACTTTACCTGATACCTGGGGTATTGGTGAAAAGTTTTTGATGTTACCAGTTAATAAATGGGAGAATGATTATCAACGTGTAGTATTAGGAGGACTTACCTGCGATAGCCATGATTATTATGATTCTGAAGAACATATCAATGAAGTATTCTTGCCTAAACTGAAAAATGATTTAATAGAAGATAAGGCAGAAGAAAATAATGAATCTTTATATGTAGGATTTTTTCATACTGGCGCTTATCAAGATCAAATTAGCGGTTATGGTGGTATTAAACATTGTTTGATTCCTTCTCCTAAGCATGTGATTGTTGAAAAAGATGCAAAAACTGGAAAGTTAGTTGATTGGGTCTATGCAAAAGAGCAAACTGCGCAGTCTATGCTTAAAATATTAGGCTATTTAAGATAGTCTCTTATATAGTTTAGAATATACTCTTAGAACCTATTCATTTTTACGATTTTACTCTAATTTTATGCCATTATGGCATATTATCTTATTATTAACTGCCTAAAAGTCTCAAAAACAAATTTGTAAGAGATTTTTAAATCACCTAATTTTGACTCAAATAATAGAAGTATGTACCCTGAAGAGTTTGTATTACCAATGAAAGCTGAGTTAGTAGATAACGGATTTGAAGATCTTACAACAGCAGCTGAAGTTGAAAATGCAGTTAAACAAGAAGGTACTACACTGCTTGTGATTAATTCGGTTTGTGGTTGTGCTGCTGGTGCTTGTAGACCA
>Ga0209829_10000177_pt1 | contig 58372 bp, 47 predicted proteins | sample C_140205_EF_Meta_FD_187311 | JGI IMG/M metagenome (GOLD analysis project Ga0209829, IMG submission 187311) | Freshwater microbial communities from Lake Croche, Canada to study carbon cycling - C_140205_EF_MetaG (SPAdes) (version 2) | ecosystem: Environmental > Aquatic > Freshwater > Lake...
GAACGAGGAACGGCTCAGCATCGTCCCAGCGGGCGAGAGGTGCGGCGTCCCCGATCGGGATCTGGCGCTTGATCGCTCTCAATCTCTCGGCAGGAAGCTGGGTTCCGTCGAGCCCGTCGCGCAGTGGGCCGTCCTCGTGATTCCAGTCCTTCAGTATGAAAAACTTGCCGGCGGCGGCTTCGGAGGGTGCAGACCACTTCAGGCCGAGGAAGGTGGTCTCCGCGCCTTGTCCGGGTGGGACGAAGAGCACCTGCCCACCGGAGGAGAGGAATGCTTGAAGGACATCGGCCGTGGCTCCGGTCGGAAGGGGAGCTGCCCAAACCACGAAGGCGGTGTCGGAAGTGGCCAGGGTGGCGGCTTTTGCGGGATCGAGCCGGGTGACCGATTGATTTCCGAACCCCGGAGGTGCGGCGGAAAGTTGGAGGTAACCTCCGGCTTCCCCGCTCGCTGCGACGACGATGCTCTTGATCGGCCGCGTGGGTCCGTAGGCGAAGAAGGCGGCGTTGTCGCGTTCATTGCCATCCGCTGGGATCGAGAGCCAGCCGTGTCCAGTCTCGCTGCCTGCGGGCAGGGTGATGCGCTTTTGAAAGCGGAGCGACTGCCCACTGATGGTGAGGCCTTCCGTGCTGCGGGAGCCGTTGAGATTCACGGTGAGTGGAAGGTTCGCGGTGCCGCGGGCATCTTCCGCGCGGGTGATCTCAAGATCGAGCATCAGCTGGTCACCGCTGCGCTGCGTGGAAACGAGTCGCAGTGAGGCGTTCGGTGCGGTGGCACCTGTGAGTCCGAGAATCCGGATCGACGGTTTCTGAGGGAGGGCTGCCAAAGACGCGCGTGCCGCCGCCCAGCGTTCGTCGTCCGCCTTCCAGTTCGAAGCTTGGAGGTCGGTCGCAATCCAGACCTCCGAGCGGCCGGGTGTCTCAGAAAGGAATTCCGCCGCCTTCGTCGTCATCGCCGGGATATCGGCGGCGGTATCGGTGGCGTCCGTGGCGGAGAGTTCTGTCAAGACATCCGGTGAAGGCACGTCCAGAGCTTGTCCGGTGGCACTGTCGATCAGTACGAGACGGGTACCACCGAGGTCCTTTAAAGTATCGCGGACCTTTTCGACCACCACCTTGCGGCGCGACTCATAACCGTCTCCGGGTTTTGCTTCCATGCTGGTCGAGCGGTCGAGCAGCAGCACGACGACATCGACATGACCATTTCCCCAGCCGAGCAGGCCGGAAACGATCGGGCGGGCTGCCGCGAAGGCGAGCGCGGCGAGTCCGAGTGCGCGGCAGGTCAGAATGAGAATGTGGCGAAGCCGCTTCTTCCCCCGCGACTCGCGGGTGGCCTTCAACAGGAACTGCATGGCTGCCCACTTGATCGTCTTGTGGCGACGCTTGTTCAGCAGGTGGATGATCACCGGGATGCTCGCAGCGAGCAGTCCCCAGAGCAGGAGTGGTTGAAGAAAGGACAAGGGAGGGAAATGACTAATGACTAAATCCTAATGACGAACAAATTGCCGGGTAGATGGAATTTCTGCTTAATGCTTGCGCTTCGACAAGCGGCTCATCAGGAACCCGCGCAGCAGTTCCTCCAGCGGTGTATCGGTGGTCACGAGTTGGTAGCTGGCGTTGGCGTCGTGGCAGACATCGCGGACCTTGGTAAGGAACTCGCGCAGGGCGATGTGGTATTCCTCGGCGATCAGGTTTGGCTCCGCAACGAGGACAGTTCCGTCTTCCAGATCAACGAAGCGATGGGGGCGGTCGAACTCAAAAGCGATCTCCTGCGGATCGAGGAGGTGGAAGACGCAGACGTCGTGCTTCCGGTAGCGGAGATGCTGCAGGGCGTCCGCAAGGTCCGCAGGATCGGTGAAGAGGTCGGAGAGAATGACAATCACGGCACGCTGGCCGATTTTTTCCGCGATGGTGTGGAGTGCTGGCACCAGTCCGGTTTCGCCGGAAGGTTCGAGCGCGCCCAGCGTCGAAAAGAGACGGTCGAGGTGGGCGGGCCGACGGCTCGGTGGGACTTCGAGGTGGAGCTTGTCGGTGCAGACGGAAAGACCGGCAGCGTCGCCCTGATTGACGAGCAAGTAGGCGAGCGAGGAAGCGATTCTCCGGGCGTATTGGATCTTTGACTCGGCTTTTCCGCTGAATGCCATCGAGCCCGAAGTATCGACGACAAAATAAGCGCGGAGGTTGGTGTCGGCTTCGAACTCCTTGATGTAGTAGCGATCAGAACGGGCGTAGGCCTTCCAATCGAGGCGGCGGGTGTCATCGCCGGCGACGTATTTCCGGTACTCGGCGAACTCCACTGACGAGCCTCGGTGAGGAGACCGGTGCTTGCCCGCCACGTTGCCGAGCATCGGTGTCCGCGCCTCGACAGGCAGGGAACCGAGTTTGGAAAGCAGGGCGCTGTCGAGGAAATCGTATTTCATTCCTCCCGCATTTCCTTGAGCAGCCGTTCCACGATCTTCTTCGAAGTCATACCCTGAGACTCGGCAGCGAAATTGGTGATGACGCGGTGGCCGAGAACGGACGAGGCGATGGCCTCGATGTCTTCAAGCGAGGCCATGTAGGCTCCGCGGAGCGCCGCGCGGGATTTCGCCCCAAGAATCAAGTACTGCACCGCACGAGGTCCGGCGCCCCAGCCGACACAGTCCTTGATCCACTGGGGGGATTCGGGCTGATCCGGGCGGGTCTTGCGGACGATTTTCACCGCGTAGTCATAGAGGTGCTCGGGTACGGGAACGCGACGGACCAGTTGCTGGAATGCGAGGATTGCCTCGCCGTTGATAAGTTTCGATAAATCGGCCTTCTTGTTTCCGGTGGTCTCCCGGGCGATGCGTTTTTCCTCATCGGCAGTGGGATAGCCGACCTCGATGAGAAACATGAAGCGGTCGAGCTGGGCTTCCGGAAGGGGATAGGTGCCTTCTTGCTCGATCGGGTTCTGCGTTGCGAGAACGAAGAACGGAGGCTGGAGGGTGTAGGTCTGGCCAAGCACCGTAACCTTGTTTTCCTGCATGGCCTCGAGCATGGCGGACTGGGTCTTCGCCGGGGCGCGGTTGATTTCGTCGGCGAGGACGATGTTCGCGAACACCGGGCCCTTGATGAACTCGAACTCGCGTTTGCCGCCGACGCCGCTCTCCTGAATGATGTCGGTACCGGTGATGTCGGCGGGCATCAGGTCGGGCGTGAACTGGATCCGGTTGAAAGACAGGTCGAATGTGCGGGCAACGGATGAGACCAGCAGGGTTTTCGCAAGTCCCGGGACGCCCATGAGCAGGGCGTGACCCTTGGCGAAGAGCGAGATGGCGAGCAATTCGATGACCTGCTCCTGGCCGACGATCACTTTACCCAGTTCCTCGCGGAAGGCTTGGTAGGTTTTTCCAAGTTCGTCGATGGCGGCAACATCGTCGGGCGGTAGCTGGTAAGAGAGGTCGATCGGGGATTCCATGGGATACAATTGCGAAACTGGAGCGACGCTAGGGAGAGTCTTTGTTTTGTCCAGAAAGGATCAGGTCAGAATTTAGCGATCTCATTTCGGCTGCCGTCGGCCCACAAACAGGGCAAAAGTGCCTCAGTAACGCCCATCCTCCGATTTGTGGTGGAATTTGCGATTTACCACTTGCCAGTGGGGGACTGTCTGCTAAACCACCCGCCCCCGCGGCGAATTCGGACAATTCCGGACTAGCGGGAACACGCGAAATTACCGCACTCATGGCACGTATCCTAGGCATCGAAATCCCAAACGAGAAACGCATCGAGGCGTCGCTCCCCTACATGTTTGGCATCGGCAGCTCGACCGCAGCGAAGATCCTCGATCACGCTGGTATCGATCCCAACATCCGCACCGGTCAGTTGACCGAGGAGCAGCTCGTTAAGATCGCCCAGGTGATCCAGACTGAAGCGATCCTGATCGAAGGTGACCTTCGTCGTGAAAAGCAGTCGCAGCTCAAGCGACTTACCTCCATCAATTGCTATCGCGGCATCCGCCACAAGCGTGGCTTGCCCGTTCGTGGTCAGCGCACCCGCACCAACGCCCGCACCCGCAAGGGCAAGAAAAAGACCGTTGGCGTCAAGAAGTAACCAGTAGCACCTTACGAACATGGCTGACGAAGAAATCACGGCGCAGGAGACTGCCGCCCCTGTCGAAACTCCCGCTCCTGCGGTTGCTGCTGCTCCGGCTCCTGCCGCTGCCGCCGCTCCCGAAGTGGCTGCTGAAGGTCCGAAGAAGGAACAGAAGCGCGACATCTTTGCCGAGATCGCCGGTGGAGAAGAAGAAATCAAGATCCACAAGGCGAAGGGATCGAAGAACATTACCCGCGGTATTGTTCACGTGACCGCCACCTTCAACAACACCCTTGTCAGTGTCACCGACACCAATGGCAACTCGATCGGTTGGTCGAGTGCCGGCAAGATGGGCTTCAAGGGCTCCCGCAAGAGCACGGCTTACGCCGCGCAGGTGGTTTCGCAAGACGCGTGTCGTCAGGCGATGGGCCACGGCTTGAAGGAAGTCGAAGTCCGCGTCAAAGGCCCCGGCTCCGGCCGCGAGGCTGCCGTCCGTGCGGTTCAGGGCCTCGGCCTTGAAATCAGCGCGATCAGAGATGTCACCCCGATCCCGCACAACGGTTGCCGCCCCAAGAAGGCCCGCCGCGTGTAATCCCTTACCTTTACCAAGATCATGGCACGTTACACCGGTCCCCGCACCAAGATCAGCCGCCGCTTTGGCGTCGCTCTCTTCGGTCCTTCCAAATCCCTCGAGCGCCGCAACTTCCCGCCGGGCCAGCATGGCATCCGCGCGGGTCGTAAGAAGAAGAGCGAGTACTCTGTCGCCCTTGGCGAGAAGCAGAAGCTCCGTTTCCAATATGGCGTTCTCGAAAGCCAGTTCCGCAAGTATTACGAAGAGGCCGCCCGCCGTCGTGGTGTGACCGGTACCATTCTGCTGCAGATCCTAGAGCTCCGCCTCGACAACGTTTGCTACCGCCTCGGCTACGGCAACACCCGTCAGGCTGCCCGTCAGCTCGTCAACCACGGCCACATCCTTGTGAACGGCCGCACGGTGGACATCGCCTCTTTCCAGGTGAAGCCGGGCGACGTGATCAAGGTGGGCGCCAAGCCTTCCTCCCAGCAGTTCGCCCTCCGCATGATGGACCTGACCCAGTCAGTTCCGCTTGTTGACTGGCTGACCGTTGATCGCGACAAGCTTGAAGGCGTCGTCGCCCGCGTTCCAGAACGCTCGGACATCGACCCACAGGTCAACGAGCAACTCATCGTCGAGCTTTACTCGCGCTGACCTGTTCAGACATCCGATTTTCAGAGACGCCCGGAGGAGACTCCGGGCGTTTTTTGTCTGGAGAAGCATTCGTGTTGGCCGTTCGGAGCATCGATCGAAGCTGCGGTTGGTAGGCCGGGGGTGATCCCGTGCCAATGACGCTCCGTTTGGCGAAATCCTTTTCAGCGGCGAAATCGTGAAGGCCTTGATTCCTTCGGGCAATGGGTTGTAACGCCCCCGGCGATTGGCTAACACTCCCTGCGTGGCCGCCAAAGAGACGCTTCATCGCACATTCTATCGCCACACCCTTCTCGGTGGCATCGCGATCATCATTCTCCTTGGATACGGCATGCGGTTTTCCCAGGGAATGAACGCCCCCTTGCTGCAAGACATTGGTGGAAGTGTGGCGTATCAAATTCTGCTGATGCTCGTGCTTGCGTTCATCTGGCCAAGGCTCTCGTTGCTGAAGTGCGCCGTCGGGGTGTTCTTCTTTTCCTCTGCTCTTGAGTTCCTGCAGCGATGGCAATCGCCTTTCATTTTAGGGATTCGAGGCACCTGGGTTGGGCGCGTCATCCTGGGAACCACGTTCACCTGGTCTGATTTTCCTCCCTATGCCCTCGGTTGCCTGATCGGCTGGGTGATGCTGCGTTATCTCCGGAGGCGATTCACTCTCTTGGGATAACTCCACCTTGGTTGACTGCTGGGAAATTGCTTTTGGCTGGATCGGTCTGAAACCGTCGTTTGCCCGGACCGGAGGGTGAAAAGTCTCTAGCGGCTTTTTTGGGCAAGGTCCTGGCAGCTTTTCAGATCAAGCTTTCCGGAGGCGAGCACCGGGATCTCCCTCACCGGCACGATCTGGCGCGGAGTCCACAGGGACGGCAGGCCTTCGTCGAGGAGCTTGTATCGAAGGTCGATGCACTCCTGCTCGAGTGCCGGGCCGCAGACGGTTGAGAGGAGGATGATGGCCTCGCCCTTCTGCTCGTCGGGAACGCCGACGACGGCAATGCGCCGCTCGGCTTCGGAGTCGAGTTGCAACACCTTGTTGATTGCTGCTTCCACGGTTTCGTGGGGCACCATTTCTCCCGCGATCTTGGAGAATCGGGAAATGCGGCCCTCGATGAACAGGAATCCGTCCTTGTCCATGCGACCCACGTCGCCGGTGCGAAACCACCCATCGCGCAGGACCTCGGCGGACTTCTTCGGATTACCCAGATAGCCATTGAAAATGTTCGCCCCCTTGAACCAGATAATTCCCTGTTGATCGAGCGGCAGCACTTCGTCGGTCGCTGGATCAGTCAGTCTAACAGCAATCCCGGGCAGGACTTGCCCCACCGATCCCGGGTGGCAACTTGGAATCACTTCCGTGCCTTCCGCGGCGAAGAAATTGGGGAGATTGACGTTCGTTGCAGGCGAGGTTTCCGTCAGTCCATAGCCCTCCTGGGGCCGAATTCCGAAGCGTTGCTCAAAGGCGGAGGCGAGGTTCTGTGGCAGTTTCTCCGCACCCGTCACGACGAGTTGTAGCGACTCCAGTTGTGCCGGTTCCACCCGTTTCATGTAGCCGCGAAGAAAGGTCGGAGTGGCGAGCAGGATGTTGATGCGATGATGCGAGATCAGTTCGGCCAGGCGCTTTGTTTCGAGCGGGCTTGGATAGGTGATCAGGTCCAGCCCCTGGATGCACGGGAACCACAGGGTCACCGTCGAGCCAAACGAATGGAACAATGGCAGGCACCCGAGAATGCTGGAGCCCCTGGGCATGTTGAGTCGCGTGGCGAACTGGCAAACGTTGGCAAGGACGTTGCGATGGCTGAGGGCAACTCCCTTGGGTTCACCGGAAGAGCCGGAGGTGAAAAGCAGCACCGCCTCGTCGTCACCTGAAAACTTGTCGAGTCCAAGCATGGTGGCGAGCACGCGTGCAGGCAGTAGCTTGGTGATCAGCGCCCAGCGGACGATCTGCTTTTTCAGGGTCGGTAAGACGCGCTCGATGAAGATCAATTCACGTGTCGGTGGCCATGGGAAGGTGGAGACCTTTCTAACAAACGGATCGGCGGTGATCAGGCGGTCGATGCCTGATTGGCGGATGGCGGATTTCACTGCTTCATGACCGGCGGTGAAGTTGAGGTTCACCGGAACTTTTCCCGCGAAGACCACGGCCAGGTTGGCGATCAGGCCAGCCTTGCCGGGAGGCAGCACGATACCGATGCGGCGTTCGTCTGTGGCTTGGATCAGGTGCTTTGAAAATGCGATCGCCGACGCCAGAATCTTATCGTAACGAAGCTCCGTGTCATCGGCACCATCGATCACGCGATGTTTGGAACCGTGTTTCTTGAGGCCTTCCAACAGCGCGGTCGCGAGCGAGCCGTTAAGGAAAGAACGATCGGAAAATGAAAGCTCTGCGGCTTCGAGAAGACTCTGGTAGTAGGCCGCGACTGTCGCCTTTCCCGCAGGAATGGGGTTTCCCACCACCAAGACGCCCGCCGGCAGCGATGACGGCTTCTCGATTGACAGCGCGGACTCCCGGGGGATATCGACTTCCAGGGGTATGACTGTTAGACCGAGCGCACAAAGTGCCTTCAGATGTCGCGAAGGCACGTGGCAGGTCGAGGCATTGCGGGCGGTGACGAGTCCCGGGACGTAGACAAGGAGGCCATCGGGATCGAGGTCCGCGGCCAGTTGTGCGCCGACCGCTGCCGGGTCTCCGTCACTGGCGCTGAACATCGCCCCGGACCCGGAGCGTTCCAGATGAGTCTTGGTTTGGGGATCGAGCTTGGAATCCTCCTCGATCAGCCAGGTGATCTTGCGGCCCAGAAGGAGCTTTTCGATTCCGAGTAACTGGGCGAAATCGAGTCGACCGGGAATGACCAGCGCCTTCCCGGCGGGAAGGCGGTCCCGATGGATCAGTTCAATTGAGGCGGAGCTCATGGAAAATGGTGGGATTCCGCCACGGGTTGGCTGGCAGCATCGGGGGAAGTATTGAAGGAAATCGCGGGTGAGCGACACGGATTTTTTCCGAAATTCTGTGGGACCTTCGTCGACTCCGTTCTCAAAGTCCGGCTTCGGCGAGGCGCTCGTCCATCTCGACCTTCTGCAGCTCGTTGGTGAACTCGTAGAGATCGCCGGCGAGGACTGCTGCCAGGTTGTGCGAAGTGAAGCCGATCCGGTGGTCGGTGATGCGGCTTTGGGGGAAATTGTAAGTGCGGATTTTTTCCGAGCGATCGCCAGAGCCGATGAGTGAGCGGCGGTGGTTCGAATAGGCCTCCTGTTGCTCGCGAAGTTTCTGCTCGTAGAGCTTGGAGCGAAGGATCTGGAGGGCCATTTCCTTGTTCTTGATCTGCGAGCGGCCGTCTTCGCAGCGGACATAAAGCCCGGTGGGAAGGTGGAAAATCTGGACCGCGGACTCGGTGCGGTTGACGTGCTGGCCACCGGCGCCACCGGCCCGGCAGACTTCGATCCGCAGGTCCTCTTGCTTGAGTTCAACATCGACCTCCTCAGCCTCGGGAAGCACGGCGACGGTGACGGTGGAGGTGTGGACGCGTCCCTGGGTTTCGGTGGCGGGCACGCGTTGAACGCGGTGGACGCCGGATTCGTATTTCAGGTAGCGGAACACCTCTTGGCCGGTGACCTTGAGAATCACTTCCTTGAACCCGCCGACTTCGGACGGGCTGCTTTCGAGGTGCTCGCATTTCCAGCCGCGGAGGTCGGCATAGCGCTGGTACATCCGCATCAGTTCGGCGGCGAAAAGCGAGGCTTCGTCGCCGCCTGCTCCGGCTCGGATTTCGATTAGGGCGTCACGGTCTTCGTTTGGGTCCGCTGGGAGCAATGCGTATTGAAGGTCCTTTCGAAGCTGCTCGACCTGGGTCTCCAATCCGGGAATTTCCTCGGCAGCCATCGCGGAGAAATCGGGATCGGCGGACTTCACCAGTTCAAGGTTGTCGGCCAGGTGGCGCTTTGTGGCTTCTGATCTCTGCCAAAGATCCAGTGTCTGTTTCAGCTTCCGATGCTCGCGCAAGAGATCCATCGCGCGCTTTTGATCGGAGAACAGCGATGGATCCGCGATCGCATGGTCGAGTTCCTCGAAGCGTTGGCGCTGCTTGGTGATGATCGTGGAGTAATCCATGGGCAGAGGCCGAATTCCGATGATCGTGGTGAAAATACAAAACGCTGGCGGGTCCCGGAATCCGGAACCTGCGCCGTCGTTGGGAGAACCTTAAAGCTAAACGTCCTCGGGGTGAGTCGTCTTGAAAAGGTAGGCCGCAGAGGTGGCCCCAAGGATCTGCGGAAGAAGGTGCATCCAGCAATCGGCGATTGGAAGTTTGCCGATGACGATCAGCATCATTGAGACTGCGGGATTAAATGCGCCGCCGGAAATGCCGCCAACCGTGAAGGCACCGACGAGCACGGTGAAACCGATGGCGAGGCCATAGTTGGAATTGCCGGCAGTGGCCTTGGCGGTGGCGACGTTCAGTACCACCCAGGCGAGGGCGAAGGTAAAGAGCAGCTCGGCGATGACGGTCGGGGTCGAGATCAGCTTCAACGGCTCAATGGCGGGAGCCGCCGGGACGAGGGCCTTGGCGATGAAAACGGCGAGGGCTCCTGCGATGAGCTGGGCGAGCACGTAGCTGCCGAATTCATTGGCGGTGCTGCGACCCCGCAGGAACACGGCCAGAGAAACCGCCGGGTTGTAGTGGGCGCCGGAAACATGGCCACCGGCGTAGATCATCACCATGAACACGGAGGCGATGGCAAAGGGGGCCATTGGACCGGCGGTTCCCAATACTGCGGCGGTCGCGACTGTCACGGTCAGGAAAAACGTGCCGATGAACTCGACTAACAGTTTTTTCATGGTCTGGAGGCTGGAATGATTTCAGTCGGGGACGCAAGCGCCTCAATGCAAAACAGCTGCGGTCCCCGAGGAGCGCAGCTGCTTCGTGAAAGGGGGTCGGCGACTACTTGGTCGACGCAGTACGGACCTTGCGGATGATGCTGGCGACCGTTTCGGACGCCTGGGCACCGACGCCGAGCCACTTGTCGGCCTTTTCGAGGTCGAGCTCATAGTTGGCACCTTCCTTCAGCGGATCGTAGGTTCCGATCTGCTCGATGTAGCGTCCGTCGCGACGCTTGCGGCTGTCCACGGCGACGATTTTATAATACGGGCGGTCTTTAGTGCCTTGGCGATTGAGTCGGAGAGCTACGGCCATGTCGGTGGGTCGTTCGAGAAAATGCCCGAGAGCGGGCGGGGCGCGGAAAATGCACAAAGCCCCGGGGGTTGCCAAGAGGAATCTCGGATCTAGGCGACTTTTTTCCGCTGCGGGATTGCGGGGGCGGCGTCCACAGTGGCATGCTGCGCAGATGGACGTTCAATCCCGCCGCCTCCAGTCGCCTTTCACCACCAAGGATGGATCGACGATCCGCAGCCTGCTTGACCGGACCAATGCCCCGGTCGTACAGCAAAGCCTAGCTGAAGCAACCCTGCCGGCCGGCGGAAAAACCGACCGTCATTACCACGCGTTGAGCGAGGAACTTTATTACCTGCTCGAGGGCAACGGGAGGATGGAAATCGACGGTGAAACCCGGGAGGTCACGGTCGGCGATGCCATTTTGATCCCGGCGGGGGCCTGGCACCAGATCGAGGCGCTCGAACCGCTTCGGTTTCTCTGCTGCTGTGCGCCGCCATATTCGCATGAGGATACGTATTTTGCGTGACTTGGTCGAAATGACGGTCCGCAGCGATCCTGGCGTCTCCGGCGCGCCCGGGGCTGCAGGTGATGGCGATACGGCGGAGTTTCAGCGCCATGCCTCGCCGATCCGGCTTCCATGCGTGCCGCCAGACCTCATCTCATAGGCTGTCGGAGGTGGGCACCACCCGGTAGGTGGGCAGAAGCCAGGGTGGGGCAGCACCTCATTCGAGAACCTTGACCCGCATGCTGCGGAACGAGACGGTGTCGCCGTGCTCCTGGAGGCAGAGAAATCCCTGCGGTTCCCTCGCAAAACGCGGCCAGCTGGCGAACTTTGATTTCGCGAGCTTCTGCTTCCAGTCGTCGGACGCGGTGTCAACCTCGGCGCTCACATGGCCGTTCACGGTGAGGGTCACCTTGGTGCCTTGAACCTTGATGCTTCCCTCGTTCCATTCGGCGGCCGGCTTGCACCACTCGACTTTGGAGGGCACGAAATCATAGAAGGCTCCCGACACGTTGCCCTTGGCGATTTCGTTGGCGTAGCCGGTCTTGCCGTGCCCGTCGAGGATCTGATACTCGGGGCCTGTCATGTAGGGGGCTCCGTCGGTTTCGGCGACCCGCCACATGATGCCAGAGTTGCCGTTTTCGGAGATCTTGAATTCGAATCGGAACTCGAAGTCCTTGAGCTGGTCCTTGGTGATGAGATTTCCGCCGCCCTTGGTGACGGTCAGCGCGCCATTCTCGACTTTCCAGCCCTCGGGGAATCCATCCTTCTTATAGCCACGCCAGCCTTCGGAGGTCTTGCCGTCGAAGAGCAGTTTGAAGCCGGCTGCCTTTTCTTCCGGTGAGAGTTGATTGGGTTCACCAGCGAGTGCAGGGGAGATCAGGGCGAGAAAAAGCGGTAGGATCTTCATGTGGTTCTTCGGTTGGGATTTGGGGCTTAGAATTTGGTGTTGTCACCCAGCACATCATCCATCGCGTCGATGAGTTCCTGCATCGTGGCGGTGGTTTCGTTGCCCATGTTGGAGATACGGAATGTGAGGCCCTTGATCTTTCCGTAGCCGCCGTTTATGACGAAGCCGTGCTTGGACTTCAGCGTCTTGATGAAGGCGGAGAGGTCAAAGCCCACAGGCGTGTGAAAGCAGCTCAGCGAGACCGAGCGCAGGCCTTCGGGGCCGAAATGCTTGAAACCGTGTTTCCCGGCCCAGTCGGAGATCATCCGGTTGTTGCTGGCGTGCCGGGCGAACCGTGCTTCCAAGCCTTCGGTGGCGATGGTCTTGAGGATGTATTGAAGCCCGAAGAGCAGCGAAATGGCCGGTGTTGACGGCGTGTTGTTGGCGGCGGCGTTTTTGGCGAACTCGATGAAGTCGAAATAATACCCGCGGTTTGGCTGAGCTTTCGCGCGGTCCATGGCGGCCTCCGAGCAGGCGAAAACCGTCAGGCCTGGAGGCAGGGCAAGGGCTTTCTGAACTCCGGCGAGCAGGACGTCGATGCCCAGCTCATCCATCGCGATGGGCACGGCTGAGAACGAGGAGACCGAGTCGACCACGAACAGCACGCCCGGGAAGGATTTCACCACTTTGGCGACGGCGGCGAGGTCGCTCATCACACCGGTCGAAGTTTCATTGTGAATGAAGGTGACGATGTCGAAGCCGCCTTCCGCAAGCTTTGAGCGGACGGTTTCCGGGTCGATGGCTTCGCCCCACTCGACTTGGATTTTTTCGGCTTCGAAGCCGGATTTTTTGGCGACATCGAACCACTTGTCCGAGAACGCGCCGCAGCAGAGGGTGAGCACCTTTTTCTGGACGAGGTTTCGCAGGGCTGCCTCCATCACGCCCCAGGCGGACGAGGTTGAAAGGAAGACCGGGCGGGTGGTCCCGGCGAGGGCCTGGAGGGTGGGTTGGAGCGAAGCGTAGAGGGCTTCGAACTCAGAACCTCGGTGACCGATCATCGGCTGGCTCATGGCGGCGAAGGTCTCGGCGGAAACGTCAATGGGTCCGGGAATAAACAGTTTTGGCATGGTTGGGATGGATGGTGAGAGTGGTGGGGTGGGAATCAGTCTTCCCAGATCATGTGTTCGAGTCGGAGTTGCTTGGCACGGGCGGCGGCTTCTTCGGCCCGCGGCCCGTTGAAAGAGGCGATCTTGCTGGCGGTGGAAATGGCGGCTTCCCAGCGCCCGGCTTTCTCCAACAGGGCGAGGGCACGGAATCCGCAGCGCTCGAACCAAGTCCATTCGCCCGGCGTTTGAGTGGGGGTATTCTGGAGCACAGTGTAATAACTTTCCAGTGCTTCGCGCTCGCGGTTTCCGGTCGCTCCGTTTTCCCTGGGAAGGAGTTCCAGCGTCATGCCGCGAAGGTAATGGAGGCGATGCAGAACAGATGCTTGATCGATGGGAGAGGAAAGGAGCTGGTCGTAGATGGATAGCGCGTCGGTCAGCGAAGCGGGCTTCGCTGCGCCCTGAGCGTAGAGGGCTTCGGCGAGCAGAAGCCCAGCAGGAATCCGCAGGGGATCGCCCGCCTTCATCGACTTGAACCACGGTGCAAGTTCGGCGACGGTGGCGTCGAGGCGGTTGAGATCGGTCAGCAATTTGGCCCTCTCCAACCGGGCCAGAGGAGCCAGGCCGCTGGTTCCTTCCGCGACTTTCCCGAAGAGGATCAGGCTTTCCTCACGTGACTGCACGGTGGCGCCCAGCGCGGCGGATCGCGCGGCGAGCAGGAGGGCGGCCGGGGAATTTCGATCATTTGGGGCCGACGCGGCCAGTTTTTCCAGAATCAGCCGGGCATTGTGGTAATCGCCATTTCGGAACAGTGCCCGACCAAGAATCATCGAGGCTTCGGTGGCCTGCGGGCTGTCGGCGTAGGAGGCGAGGAAGGCTTGCGAGAGCTGGATGGCAGCTGCTGGAACCGGGTTTTGATCGGCGATCCGGAGCCTGACCAATTCAACTCGCTGGGTCGGCACTCTGGCACTCAACACAGGGTCGGTCGTGATGGCATCGATCTGCTCGCGGGCCAGATCCGAATCAGCAGGATGAGTTTGAAGGGCGGCCTCGGCGGTGGCGAGTCTGGCTTCTGCGAGCCGTGGGCTATCGAGATGATCGCCGAGAAATTGTTTCAGCGACGCGAGTGATCCCTCCGGTCTCGGATCGGAGAGCGCCCGCTCGAGTTCCAAATCGGCACGGATTCGGGCAGCGCGTTCCGGATTGGCCGGGGTCGCGGCCATGACCGATCCACCCTGCATGCGCACTAAGGCCGCATTCAAAGCCGCCAGATCGCCATCGGAGTCTGGGAGGAGTGTGGCGGCTTGATCGAACAAAGTGATCGCCGCCGTCAGGTTGCCGCGAGCGAATTCCGCACGGGCTTCCAGAAATGCTGACTCGCCTTGAACCAGTGGCGAGCCTGCTGTCTGCCGGACTGCGGCCAGGGCTGCAAAGGCCCGATCGGCGCGATTTTCCTCGAGCAACCATTTCCCGGATTGGATCAGTGCTTTTGAGGCGAGGAAGTGGCCGGGATGCTCAATCCGGAGGCGAGTCAAGAGTCGCAGGGCCTCCGCTTTGGCATCGGGAGTCGGTTGGCGATGGAGGCCGATGGCGCGGGTGAAAAGCGCGAAGGCGGCGAGGTCGTCACTGCCTTTCTCAGCGACGGTCGGCCAAGCTCCGACGGCGCCTGCATCGAGCGATCTGATCAGTCCGGTCGGCGGCGGTGGCGTGGCGGGGCTCCACTGAGCGAGGCGTTCCAGGATCGCGTCGTTGGGAGCGGGTTGTTCTGGCAGCCACTTTTGCAAGCGCTTGAAAATGGCCTCCAGCAAGGGCGAGTCCGGATGGAGTTGCACCGCCGCGAGCAGGGAGTCCGAGGCGGCTTCCTTGCCCTGGGAAACCGCCAAGGCGTCTGCCAGTCCGATGATGGCACCATGGTAGCGGATCAGCGACTGGTCCTTCGGTTGATCAAGAAGAATGGTGAAGGCCGCGGAGGCTTCCCCGGCCTTGCCTTCCGCGAGCAGCAGACGAGCATTCAGAAAGGCGCGCTCCTGAGCGTCTTGTGCGGTCAGTGCCTTCGCATCCGGCAGGCATTTGCGCGCCTCCTTGGGCTTGTCCTGGTCGATGAGGATCGCCGACTGTCTCAATCGCGCCAAACGAACGGACTTCGGGTCATCGGTCTTCACCAGCATTTCGAGCGTGGCGAATGCCGCGTCCTGATCGTTGAGGGAAAGCTGCAGGCTCGCCCGTGTCAGCAGGGCCTCATTGCGGTGCGCAGCCTTTGGATTGTCCATCGCTGGGGAAAGGCCCTCCGCCGCCTCGCGATAGCGACCCAGCCCGGCTTGAGCCTGGGATCTCCAAAAGTACGTTTCAGGATCATTGGCCCAGGCGGGCTCGTTGAGCTTCAAGAGGGCCTCGGCGGAGCGGTCGTCGCGGATCCACGTTTCAAGCTGTCCCAGCCTCAGGATCCGCTGATCGGCTGGTGTCAGGCCGGGCGTTTTCAAGGCCTCGTCGAAGCGGCTCTCCGCGACTTCCCACAATCCGGCATTGAGCGCCTCAAGGCCACGCAAATAGGCCGGAATCTCCTTCAATACGGGCGCTCCCGGCGCGGGGAGTGCCAGGAGCAGGGCGAAAACCATTGGCCGGGCGATCATGGTATGCGCCGAGGCTAAGCGGATTCCGCGCCCCTGACCAGAGGAGATGCGACCGAATCTCATGCGCCCGTTCCGAACAGCCGGTCGCCGGCATCGCCAAGACCGGGCAAGATGTATCCACGCTCGCTCAGGCAGCGGTCCAGCGCGGCGGCGTAGACCGGCACATCCGGGCAGGCCTCGGAGAAAGCGGCGACGCCTTCCGGGGCCGCGACCAAACAGGCGAATGCCATTCGGTCCGCTCCCGCTTCCCGCAGGTTGCGCACCGCCTCGATAGCGGAACCACCCGTGGCAAGCATCGGGTCGAGCAGTAGCACGAATTTTCCCGCCAACGACGGGGGATGCTTCATGTAATAAGGCTCCGGCAAAAGCGTCTCCTCATTCCGCGCCAGGCCGATGTGCGCCACCGCTGCCTCCGGGATCAGATCGAGAAAGCCATCGAGAAAGCCAAGCCCGGCGCGCAGCACCGGCACGAGGACGATCGACTGCTGGAGGCGGGTGCCGGAGGTGATTTCCAAGGGCGTGTTGCACTCGATGACCTCGGTTTCCAGCAACTCGGTGACGTAAGGCACCATCAGTGAGGCGATTCGGCGCATCCGCTGGCGGAACTCAGGCGTCCGGCACGAAGGCTCGCGCAGGCGCGCCAGCTCGGTCGTGATCAGCGGGTGGTCGAGGACACGAAACATCAATTCGGTTCAGCGAGAAGTTTCCGCAATTCGGCGGCGGTCACGCCGAGCATGATCGACGCATCCTTCATGTCCCCGTTGGCGCGATCGAGCACGCGTCCGGCGGCTTCGCGGGTCAACCAGGTGATCAGCTTCGTGCCTGCAGGGGCGGAGTTCAACAATCGGTCCATCGCATCGCTCACGCCATTTCTCAAGGCTCCCGGCGCGGCGGACAGCGGGATGTCCGCAGGCAGAAGGATCGTCGATGTCGCAAGGGCGCAAGCACGGGCAATCGTGTTTTCCAATTCGCGGACATTGCCCGGCCAGTCGTGCGATTGCAGCGACGCGATGGCCTCGCCGGTGAGGCGGATGCGGGCCATGCCGTTCTTGCGGGTGATTCGTTGCAGGAAATACTCCGCCAGCAGCGGGATGTCCTCCGGCCGGTCGCGCAGCGGTGGAATGCGCAGCTCGATGACGTTGAGCCGATAGTAAAGGTCCTCGCGAAACCTGCCCGCGGCGACTTCGGCGACAAGGTTCTTGTGGGTGGCCGCGACGACGCGCACGTCGGTCTTGATCGTGTCGTTCGAGCCGACGCGTGAGAAGGTTCCGTCCTGCAGGACGCGCAGCAGCTTGACTTGGATCGTCAGCGGCATGTCGCCGATTTCATCGAGAAACAGCGTGCCACCGTCGGCCTGTTCGAAGCGGCCTTCGCGCTTGGCGATGGCTCCGGTGAACGAGCCTTTCTCATGGCCGAAGAGCTCACTCTCCAGAAGGTTCTCGGGAATCGCGCCGCAGTTGATCGTGATGAGCTCCTTCTGGCGACGGGGGCTGTATTCGTGAATGGCCTTGGCGACGAGTTCCTTGCCGGTGCCGCTCTCGCCGGACACCAGGATCGGGGCATCGGAACGCGCCACCCTTCCGACCATCTTGAAGACATCCTGGAGCACACGTGAGATGCCGATGATCTTCACACGGCCGTCCTGCATCGGCAGCTCGGCCACCGGTTGTTCCGCGCTGCGGCGGTCTTCCAGGGTCTGAAGCGCGGATTCCACCACCGGGCGGAGCTCGAATGCCAGGGATTCCTTGCGTAACACGTCATGCGCCCCGCGTTGGGTGGCCTCGATGATCTGGCCCGTTGTCGGGAATCCGGCGGTCAGGATCACCAGCGTCTGTGGGCTCTGCTGGCGCAGCCTTGTCAGCAACTCCAGGCCATCAAACGGCTCAAGCGCCAAGGCACCGATGACCACATCGACAGCGGTCTTTTCCGTGACTTTCAGGGCATTCTGAGCGTTGTCGCACCGCAGGATCCGCAGGTTCCGGGCAGACAGATGCTTCGTCGCCCAGTCCAGAAAATCATGGTCGGGGTCGACGAGAAGAATGGTTTCTTCCGGAGGGGTTTCGGCCATCGTTTGTGTGGGGCAGTCAAGCAGGGTCGCGGCGAAAGGCACGAAAAAACGCGGCGGGAGCGCGGCAGAGTCGGTATGGCGCTTGACGCGTGACCTGATTTGAGGGGGTTCTGTGATGGACTCCGTAACCGAATGTGGGTCGCGCCGCACTTTCTTCTGACTTGCCGATCCTCGTGCCGATGTTAACGACCTTCCCGACCTTCCCGACCACGATGCGCCCGCTGCTTCTCGCGTTCTTCGCCACGCTCTCGTTCGTTACCGCCGAGGAATCCCAGTGGATCCCGCTTTTCAATGGCAAGGATCTCAGCAACTGGAGCACGAAAGTGCGGGGATGTCCGGTGGGGGAAAACTACCACGATACCTTCCGTGTTGAGGACGGCATCCTGAAGGTCTCCTACGCCAACTACAAGAGCTGGGAGAACCGCTATGGTCATCTCATCTTCAAGCGCAAATTCTCCAGCTATCGGCTGCGCATCGAGTATCGCTTCACCGGTGAGCAGATCGCCCTCGGTCCGCTTTGGGCGGTGCGTAACAGCGGAATCATGATCCACAGCGAAGCTCCGGAAACCATGGACAGGAATCAGGACTTCCCGGTAGGCGTTCAGATCCAGCTTCTCGGTGGATTGGACAAGGGTGAGCGGACGACCATGAACGTCTGCGGCTCCGGAACCCATGTCATGAAGGATGGCAAGATCATGCTCGGGCATTGCAATAACTCCACCTCGAAGACCTACAACGGCGATGTCTGGGTGAGCGCCGAGATCGAGGTTCACGGCAGCGGCACCATCAAGCACTTCGTCGAGGGCAAGGAGGTGCTTTCCTACGAGAAGCCCTACCTCGATGACAAGGACCTCCACGCCAAAGAGCTCATAACCCTCAATGGAACGAAGGAACTTTCCGAGGGTTTCATCGCCATTCAGGCCGTCAGCCATCCCATCGAATTCCGCAAGATCGAGTTGCTGATGCTTGAGGATAAATGAGCATGCTTGTGATTGAGATCGGCCCCTTTTCGGGTCGATCTGAGAACGCTTCCCCGCTGGCTCTCACGACCGGCGATCCGACTTGCAAGATCAAGCAGGTGTCGGTGGAAATCATTCCACTGGAGCAGGGCGGGGTTTAGAACTTCATCCCCGCGAAGAACAGCAAGCCGTGGCTGATGAAGCCATCGGTGCCATCTCGATTCTGTCCCTCGAAGCGGAAGGAGTTTCGGAATGGCGTATCCGTGCGCAACAGGCCCTGCTCAAGTTCGATGTTCGCGTAGTCCACCATCACGCCCGCCGCCAGCGAGCATCAGAACAAGGTGGTTGCGCGCGTGACCGTTCGAAACAACCTGCTCCATCGTTGCCACGTCGGCGGCATCGTCATCGGCGGCGCAGGCACCACCAACGGCGGTGCGAGCGACTGTGTGATCACCAAAAACACACTCGTGGACAACGACACCACCGGCTCCGGCGGGGGGCAGATCTCCATCCAGAACTTCGTCGCCGGTGGCCACGGCGGCGTTCGCACAACTGGTCTGAAAGCCAACACCACTGGCAGCTTCGCAGCGGGAGCGATCGACTGGAATTACTACAAGTTCCGTAGCGGCGGCGACTACGAGTTCATCTGGAACAACGCGGCGCAGTCCACCTTCAGCGGATGGAAATCGGTTTCGGTGACCTCGAAGGACAGCCACTCGGCTCTGGTCACCAGCAATGTTGGGCTTGTCAATGAATCAGCGACCAGTGCCTTGCCCGCGTCCGATTTTTCACTGACGGCCACCTCACCGGTGCGGGACATCGGCGACAGCGCAGAGCAGCCATTCACGCCCGCCGCCGGACAAAAGGATTTCTCTGGTCAGGGTCGGATTGCGAACGGCCGGATCGACATCGGGGCGGACGAATTCATGACCCCGTGGCAGGGTTGGCGGGATCAGTGGTTTGCGTTGCCGGATGGCGGCGCGGGGGCCGAAGCACTCGATGATCCCGATCACGACGGAATCGAAAATCTACTCGAATACTTCCAAGGCGGGGACCCCGGGCGCAGCGATTCTTCGCGATGGCCAAAGGCCTCGATCAACGGTGCGGCCCTGCGATTCTCCTACATCAAGGCAGCGGGTGAGCTTACTTATTCCGTGGAGCGCAGCAGCACGCTTTCCGGACAATGGACTGCGGTCACCACCAGCGAGCAAACCGATGGCCTTGGCACCTGCTGGAAGGATATCCCCCGGAGTGGCTCGAAGGAGTTCTTCCGGCTGCGTGTGGCCCAGCCTTGAATGGAGCGGGCCTGGTGTTGGAGCGTCTCCGCTCTTCTTTCTCTGGAGCTTCCAGCTTCCAGTCTGAAGATGGACTGACTCGGAGCGGGACGCTCCAGAGACGGACTGGAGCAGGATGCTCCAGCTACGGTCAGTAGCCCTGTGACGAAAGCGTTGCACGAGGCAAGCGGCGCGGGTGGGAATCTCTGGCAGATTCCTGCCCTTCCTGTTTCATGGCCCAAATCTTTACATTTCAGCGGGGGACCCTACTTTTCCCGCAACCAGATCGAATTCCTCTGGATCGCCCAGTTCCCCGATGATTTCCGCCAGTTCTGATCCCATCAACTCTTCGATTGCTCCCGGGCCGCCTGCAATCCAAGTCCGCGACGTGGACTTCTGTTATGGCTCCACCCGAGTGCTCAAGGACATCACGCTCGATGTGCCGAACAACGAGGTTGTGGCGTTTATCGGGCCGTCCGGTTGTGGAAAGACGACCCTGCTACGCTGTTTCAATCGCATGTGCGACCTTGTGCCGGATGCCCGCGTGACGAAGGGTGAGATCATCATCGAAGGCGCGAACATCGCCGACCGCTCGATCGATCCGGTCCAGCTCCGCCGGCACGTCGGCATGGTGTTTCAGAAATCGAATCCCTTTCCGCGCAGCATCTACGAAAACGTTGCGTACGGCCCTCGCACCCTTGGGGAAAAGCGGGTGTCCGTGCTCGATGAGGTCGTCGAGCGGTCCCTGCGCCGCGCGGTGCTTTGGGATGAGGTGAAGGATCGGCTCCACGATATGGCCACCGGGCTTTCCGGAGGTCAGCAGCAGCGGCTCTGCATCGCCCGGACGATGGCGGTGGATCCGGAAATCATCCTGATGGACGAGCCTTGCTCGGCGCTCGATCCGATCGCTACGGCTTACGTCGAGGACCTGATTCTCGAATTGAAGGAGCATTACACCATCGTCATCGTCACCCATAATATGCAACAGGCGAGCCGCGTTTCGGATCGCACCGCGTTTTTCTATCTCGGCGAGCTTGTGGAGTTCGCCGAAACGAGGCAAATGTTTGAAAATCCTGCGAACCAGCGTACTGAAGATTATCTCACCGGCCGCTTCGGCTGAAATCGGTTCTCATGCAACAGCACATCCTAAGAGATTTCGATCACGCCATGAACACCCTCCGCGGGGAGGTCCTCACGATGGCAGGCTTGGCGCGGTTGAATCTCGAGCGCGCGATGCAGGCCTTGTTCGAGCGCAATCTGGAGCTCGCCAATGCGGTCATCGCGGACGACAACGAGGTCGATGAACTCGAACGTCGCGTCGATCAGCTCGGAATGGACGTATTGGTGCGGTTCCATCCGGTGGCGACTGATCTCCGCATGGTGGTGACTTCAATGAAGATCTCGATGAATCTGGAGCGTATTTCCGATCATGCGGTAAACATTTCGAAGCGGGCCCGGAAGCTTTGCGCGACGACGGTGCTGCCCGATGTCAACCTGCTGGAGCCGCTTTACACCTTGGCCGACCACTTGCTGCGCGACGCCATTTCGGCCTTCAGTGACCGGAATGCCATTCTCGGTGAATCGCTTCATGCCCGTGACAAAGAGCTCGACCGCCTCCACCGCGATGCCACGGCGACCTTCGGGTCGCGCATTGAGGAATCCGGCCGCAGCCAGGAATATTTGCACCTGATCCTGATCGTCCGTTCACTCGAACGGGTGGGGGACATGGCCTCCAACATTGGGGAAAACGCGGTCTTTCTCGATGCCGCCAGGGACATCCGCCACGACCCTGCCCGCAAGATCAAGCGGCCGACCGAGGGGTGATCAGGCGGAGAGCCGGATCGCGCCCGAATCGGGGTCGATAAAATGCGCCCAACTCACCTCGCCGAGTCCGTTTTCTCGAATGCCGAACAGCGGCCTCCAGCGCGGCGCCACGGGCTTGTGAAGCGGGTGCATGTCGGCATCGTGCGGCATCTTGTTGGCCTTGCGGGTATTGCAACGGACGCAGGAGGTCACGATGTTTTCCCAGGTCGTTCGACCGCCCTTCTGACGGGGGATGACGTGGTCGAGATTGAGCTGGGGTTCGGGCAGGGATTTCGCACAATACTGGCAGGTGAACTGGTCGCGCAGGAAGACGTTGCGGCGGGTGAACTTCACCTCCAGCCGCGGGATCTTGTCGTAAAGGCCGAGCACCAGGATGTTTGGCACCCGCACGGCGAGGCGGACGGTGTGGATGAAATCGCCCTCAGTCGACGAGGTGGAATAGCCGATCCAGGAGCCGAGGTCATGGGTCTGAAACTGCTCTTCGCCGTCGGTCTGGACGACGCGCGCGTGGCCGACGCAAAGGAGGTGCAGGGCCCGCCGGACGCTGCACGTCTGAACCGGTTGCCAATACCGGTTGAGAACGAGAACGGGTTGATCGAGGATGGTGCTCATGTTCCTTTCCCAACAATCGCCCGGAACCTAGCAAAGTCCGCTGAGTCGGCAACCCAAAAGGTTGGGGGGGAAATGACGATTGATGAAGTCCGAATGACGAAGAAGAGGAGTGGGAGCCTCGTGAATCGGGGACTGGATGAAGGGCGATTCGCGTTGTTTCCCTTTGGTTGAATCGGCTTCAAGGGAGTCGGCCGATGGAGTTTTGAAAAGATGAGCCGCTCTCCTGAGTTTCAAAGCCAGCCCCCTGATCGCATGCTAGGATGCCCCATCCGGGACATTCTCCACAGTGGTTCCCGATTCGAATTGGCGGACTTGAAATCAACCGTCTAGTCTGGGGGTATGCCGCTGAACCCGTGCGGTGTTTTCCTCCGTCCCACCATGTTTGCGTCGCTGAAAACCCCATTTGTCGTTCTGGTCCTGGCCCTGCCTGCTGCGTTTGCCGCGGATGATTCCAAGCTGATCGCCGTGCCCGGCGAGCCTTCGTTGACCGCGCCTGCCGGAGTTTCGGTGACGGTGGTGGCGGATGGAAAGAACCAGTCCATCTATTCTCCCACCGCACTGGCCTTTGATGAGGCGGGGGCGCTCTATGTGGCGGAAACCCATCGCTTCCGTTTCGGCATCGAGGACGACCGCAACCACCTCGACTGGTATCTCGACGACCTCGCTTCGAAGACCACGGCGGATCGCCTCGCGCTGCATGAAAAGTGGAAGGCCAAGGTGCCGCTCGAATCGCTGACGAAGAAATCCGAGATCGTCCGAAAGTTGAGCGAGCCGGATGATAAGGGCGTCTTCAAGAAATCCGACGTCTTTGCCGATGGTTTCAACGATATCCTCGATGGCACGGCGGCGGGCGTGTTCGCGATGGAGGGCACCGTCTTCCTCGCCAGCATTCCGAAAATCTGGACGCTGGTGGACAAGGATGGCGACGGAAAGTCCGATGAGCGAGGCGTGATCCAGGATGGCTTCGGCGTGCATGTCTCCCTTTCCGGTCACGACCTGAACGGCTTCGCCCTGGGGCCTGACGGACGGATCTACTCCACCATCGGTGATCGTGGCTTCAATCTAACCACTCGCGAGGGTCGGAAGTATGTTTCACCCGATTGCGGCGCGGTGTTCCGATTCGAACCCGATGGCACGAATTTCGAAGTGGTCCACTCGGGCCTCCGCAATCCCAAGGAAATCGCGTTCGACGATCAGGGCAATGCCTTCAGTGTTGATAACAACTCCGACCAGGGCGATAAGGCGCGACTCGTTTACATCGTTGAGGGAGGAGACTCGGGTTGGGAGATCGGTCATCAGGGGATGCATACCTTCCATGAGCAGATCGGCCTGGAGGAACCGCCGCCAGGCCGCTGGATGGTGGAGAAGATGTGGGAGCCAGAGAACAAGTTTCAGCCTGCCTACATCGTGCCTCCGATCGCGAACATTACCCAGGGTCCCTCAGGACTGACGTATCACCCCGGCACAGGATTTCTCGAAAGCGAGGCCGGTCGATTCCTGGTCTGTGATTACAAGGGAGCCCCTGCCAGCTCAGGAGTCTGGTCGTTCAAGGTGGAACCGTCTGGAGCCGGGATGAAGATGGTCGATGCAAGAAAGTCGCTGTGGGGAATCGCGGTGACGGACGTCGAATACTCGTGGGATGGCGGCCTCTATGTCACCGATTTCCTCGGCGGCTGGAGCTCGCACGAAGGCGGACGCGTGCTCCGGATCGATGCGGGAGCGAAGGCCTGGAAAGCCAGCGACGCGGCGGCGACAGCGACGATGATCAAGCAGGGATTCGAACAGCGCCCGGTGGAGGAGCTCGCCACGCTGCTGCGTCACGCCGATCAGCGCGTGCGGCTGCGGGCCCAACTCGCCTTGACCCGCAAGCCGAATGCGCTCGGGTTCTTCAAGACTGCGGTGGCCTCGAGCAATCCGCTCGAACGGCTTCACGGAGTCTGGGGGATGGGCATCCTTGCCCGCCGGGGAGCCGCACTGCAGCCCGCGAAAGTCGGAGGCTTCGTGTCGATTCCCGATAAGAGGAAGCGCGTGGAGGCGACCAAGGAGCTCATCGCGCTGCTCAAGCACCAGGACGCCGAAGTCCGGGCCCAGGCGGTGAAAGCGCTTGGAGAGTCGCCGGTGTCCGGCGATTCGATCGATCTTGGGGCCCTGTTGCTCGATCGGTCGCTGCGCGTCCGGATGTTCACCGCGATCACCATTGGCAAGTTGAAGGCTTATGGATTCACGCCACAGATATGGGAAATGATCGAGGCGAATGCTGACAAGGATCCCTATCTCCGCAGTGCAGGTGCGTATGCCTTGGAGCAGTTGGCCCGCGATCCCCGTCAGGTTTCCGCGCTTTCCGATCACCAGAGCCCGCATGTTCGGCTCGCCGCAGTGGTGGCGCTGCGGCGCATGAGGAGTCCGGAATTGGCGCGTTTCATCAACGATTCCGATCAACGGGTTTCGGATGAAGTGATCCGCGCGATTCATGACACAGGCATCGAGGAAGCCCGTCCGGCGGTGGCCGCCTTGCTTGATCAGCCCGCCGCCGCGAAACGGACTCCGTTCATGTTGCGTCGGCTCATTCATAGCGCGTTCCGACTTGATGGCGCGGAAAATGCGAAGCGACTGCTCGCCGTGACGAACGGCGCTGACTTTCCGTTCGAAGTCCGGCGCGAAGCGATCCGTCTGCTTTCGGTCTGGTCGGAGCCACCGCCAGTCGATCAATCCACGGGACACTTCGCGCCTTTGCCCAAGCGGGACCTCTCAATGATCAAGTCGGAAATCGTCTCCGCCATGCCCGGGATGCTCAAACGCGATGACACGCTCGCGGAGGCGCTCGACCTGATCTTCCACTTCGATCTGAGCATCGAACAACTCGATAGCAGCACCGTCCGCGCCTTGGTGGTGAAAGAGTCGCTCGATGGCGCCGCGCGGGCGAAGGCACTGGAACTCTACGCCGCGCGCAAGTCGGCTGATCTCGCCCCCCTGCTGGTGAAGCTTTCCACCCAGTCGAACGACCTGCTCGCACTCGATGCCATGCGCTTGCTGGCGGCTCGTTTCCCGGATCAATCCGTGCAGCCCCTCCTCGCATCCGCGACCTCGCAGAACCCGGCGCGATCTCAGGAGGCTTGGACCTTGCTGGCCAAGTTGGGAGACCCCGCGGTGGCGAAATTGATCGTCGCACAGCTTGGCAAGCTGCAGGCCTCGAAGGGGGTGTCGGCTTGCGCGCTCGAACTTCTCGCCGCGGCCCGTGTGCGCCGGGAGCCCGAGGTGAAGCAGGCGCTGGATGCCTACGACGCCAGCGTGAAAGCCTCCACGGACCCGCTCGCGGCCTGGCTGCCCTCGCTCGACGGTGGCGATGCGAAACGGGGAGCCGCCTTGTTCGGCTCCCATCCGGTGGCCGAGTGCATGCGCTGTCACCGTGCTGAAATCATCGGCGACGCGGGCAGCGAAGCCGGGCCGAATCTCGTTGGTGTCGCCACCCGCGGAGACAGGCGCTACCTCCTCGAATCGCTCGTGAATCCCTCGGCCAAGGTTGTTTCAGGCTTCGGCATTGTCAGTGCCTCGTTTGCCAATGGCACCAGTCTCGCGGGACGATTGCTCGCGGAAACTCCCGATCATATCGACATCGACGCCGCGGGAAAACAATGGCGCGTGAACCGCAAGGACATCTCCTCGCTGACCCCGGCGGTGTCCGCCATGCCGCCGATGTCTGCCCTTCTCAAGCCCACCGAGATCCGCGACCTCATTGCCTGGCTCTCGTCCCTGGACAAGAAGGCCCCTGCCGGGAAGCCCGCTGCAGCCCCGCCGATCCTGGACCCGGGGACTTTGAAGAAGTGAATCAGGGAAAGTCGCGTGATTTCGTCATTCCGGCTTTGTCATTCGTCATTCATCAAAATCTTCCGCTTGCCCTCCGCCCCGCGCCTTCCCAACATGCGCATCGCAACGGCGGCTTGGCGGAATTGGTAGACGCGCTCGACTCAAAATCGAGTTCTAACGAGTGTGGGTTCGAGTCCCACAGCCGCTACGTTTGCGACCACCGGATCTTCCGGTTTCATCTCGGCCTGGTCCCGGCCGAATTTCCCGAAACATGTCGGCCCCACGCACCATCGGAATCATTGCCGGAAACGGCGCTTACCCGCGCGTTTTCGTGGAGGCCGCCCGACGGAAGTCTTCTGGAGTAAAGCTTGTGGTCGCCGCATTCGAGAATGAGACCGCGGCGGAACTGAAGGACTCGGTCGATGGCTGGGAGTGGATGCGTGTCGGTCAACTCGGCAAGCTGATTAAGTTTTTCAAAAGCCAGGGTGCCACTGAAGCCGTGATGGTCGGCCAGATCGCCCCGAAGAACCTCTTCGATCTGCGCCCGGACCTGCGGACGCTGATGCTGCTGGCGCGGGTGAAGGAGCGGAACGCAGAGACATTGTTTGGAGCGATCGGAGACGAACTCGCCAAGGATGGCATCGCGCTCCTTCCGGCCACCACCTTTCTCGAAGACCTCTTGCCTGGCCCCGGTCCGGTCTGCGGCCCGGCCATGAAGAAGCGTCAACTCGAAGACGCTGCCTTCGGCTTCCGCATCGCCAAGGAAAGCAGCCGCCTTGACATCGGTCAGAGCGTCGTCGTCCGCCACGGCACGGTCCTCGCGGTCGAGGCCTTCGAGGGCACCAATGCCTGCATCAAGCGCGGCGGTGAACTCGGGCGTGGAAAGGAAATCCTGCTCGCCAAGGTTTCCAAGCCGAACCAGGACTTCCGCTTCGATGTCCCGGTCGTCGGACCACACACGATCGAAACCTGTGCGTCCTCCGGTGTCCGTGGCATCGCCATTGAAGCGAACCGCACGCTGTTGCTGGACAAGGGAGAGGTCGAGCGTCTCTGCAATGAGCACGGGATCAGCCTCCATGCGTTGGAGTAAGGTAACGGGAATACGGGTTTTCAACCCGTTCCAAGAGACTTCCTCCTCAGCTCCGAAAACAGGAGGGATACGTACGGCTCGCCCGTGAAAAGAAAACTGACGCTTTTCGCCCTCCCTTGGCGGATCGAATCAGGCTTGCACATCGGGTTGGCAGGAGGCATGGAAGGCCACAGATGCGCGACTTGATGGTGGACCCGGCTTGGACCGAGGACGATTTGGGGATGCCGTTGCCGGACTCCCCGCACGCCTGTTCGGTCTGTCTGCCGACTTGGGATGCTGTGGTCGGATACGAAGAGGGCAGGGAAAAAGTGACCCGCCGCATGCGCAGTGGGTATCCACGGTTTTTCCGCCATCCCACAGTGGAGCGCCTTTTTTCAGCCGCCAAGGCGGAGATCGCCTTGGAAGACGATCATGTGATCGTGCTGCCGACCAAAGGCGCGGCGCAACGGGCGCAGCGCTGGGTCGAACGACGGGCTGAAACCGCCGTGCGTGTTGCCAGTTTCCACGGACTTCAGGCCCTCGTGGTCCCCGGCAAGGCAAAGGCCGAGGCGGATCTCTACTGGCGCTTTTCGGGCGAAGTGGTCAGCAGTCGCCAGGCCCAGGATTTTCTCGATGCCCAGCTTCGCAGCGGCACGAAGTCGCATTTGATCGGTCGCCGGATCGCGAAGCTTGCCGGGGCGGAAGACGGGGATTCGTTTGTTTTTGCCAGTGGCATGGCCGCCGCCACCGCGGTGCTGCGCGCGCTGCCCGGAGTCAGGGAAGGCAAGAAGACGCTTCAGTTGGAGTTTCCTTACGTGGACTGCCTCAAGATCCAGGAGGTCTTCGGAAACGGCGTGGTCTATCTCAACGAGGCGACCGGCGAATCCTTCGACGAAGCGCTTTCCCGCATCCGCCAGGGCGAGTTCGCGGGGGTGTTCACCGAAGTCCCGAGCAATCCGCTGCTTCGCACTGTCGATCTCGCCCGCGTGGCGGCGGCTTGTGCCGATGGCTCCACTCCGCTGATCCTCGATGATTCCGCTGCCGGGCCTGCCAATGTCCACGCGCTCAAGTTCGCCGACGTGGTGACCGGCAGCTTGACGAAATGGTTGTCCGGCATGGGCGATGTGATGGCCGGTGCCGCCACCGTCCGCGCCGATTCCCCGCACGCGAACGCGTTTCGCGAAGTGCTGGCAGAGGAGTCCAAGGAAACCGCGCCTCTCTACATCGGCGATGGCGAGGTTCTGCTTTCGAATCTCAAGGGCTACGCCCAGCGCATGAAGCAGGTCAACGCCAGCGGCCTGAAGCTTGCGAAGTGGCTGTCCGAACATCAGGCGGTCGAGACCGTCTGGCATCCCTCGCTCGGCAACACCACCCACTACGATGCGGTGAAGGCCAGGGACGGAGGCTACGGAGGCTTAATGTCCTTTGTTTTGAAGTCCCCCAAGCGCACGCCGAAGGTCTACGACACCCTGCGGCTTTCGAAAGGCCCCAGCTTCGGCAACGTCTTCACCCTCGTCTGTCCCTACACGCTCCTCGCCCACTACCATGAGCTGGAATGGACCGAGGGCTGCGGCGTCCCGGCAAACCTACTGCGCGTGTCCGTCGGTCTCGAACCCTTCGAAACGATCCTTGCAGCATTTGAGGAAGCGTTGGCAAACGGCTGACAGGCGTTGCCAAGCGTCAAGGAGGCTGATATCCCAAAACTTTCCGGGCCTGTAGCTCAGCGGTTAGAGCAGGGGACTCATAATCCTTTGGTCGTGGGTTCGAACCCCACCGGGCCCACTTTTATCGACGCTGTGGACCTCCTGGGCCTGGTCGGCGGGTAGCGCTGGCGGCGGGCAGGTCCTTTTTCAGGGCGGCGAGCTGATCGCCGAGGCGGGTGGAGATTTCCTTCTGGCTGGCGAACTCGTCCTTCGATTCGGAGATGTCGGTGCTGAGATGGTAGAGTGCATGCTCGCCCGTGCTCCACTCGATGAGCTTCCAGTCGCCGTCGATGAGGGCGATGTCTCCGGTGGCGATGGCGAAGGGCGTGCGCTTGTCGATGCGGCCTTCATGGAGGGCGGGCCAGAGATTCACGCCGTCGAGCTTTGCCTCGGTTTTGGCTCCCACCGCAGCGACGAGGGTGGGGAAGAGGTCCTGAACGGCGAAGGGTTGCAAGCTTGGCTTTCCGGCAGGAATTTGGCCGGGCCAGCGTATCGCACAGACCGTGTGGATGCCGCCTTCGTAGAGGGTGCCTTTTCCTGCTCGGAAGGATCCGTTGCTGCCGAGCTGGCGGCTCGCGCCATTGTCGGAGAAAAAGACGACAAGGGTGTCGTTCTCAAGCTTCTGCTGATCGAGGGTTGTTAGAATGCGTCCGATTGCGGCATCCATGGCGTCGATGACGGCGGCGCCGGTGGCCTGATTTCCGAGGTTCTTGTATTTGGCAATCAGTTCATTGGGGGCGCTTTGCGGGACATGTGGAGCATTGAAGGCAACCTGGAGATAGAAGGGCTTCTTCGCATCGCGATTGGAAATCTGGCGGATGGCCTCGTTGGCGATCAGATCGGTGGAGTAGCCTTCTTCGTTGATCGTCGTGCCATCGCGCTGCCAGTCGACGCTGCCGCGCTGGTCGGTGTGCTTGAAGTAGTCGATCTCAGGTCCGAGGAAGCCGTAGAAGTGCTCGAAGCCGAAGTTCATCGGCGTGCTGGTGCCTTTTCCCAGATGCCATTTTCCAACAAGCGAGGTGGTGTAGCCTGCGGTGCGGAGGGAGGCGGGAAGGGTGGCGAGTCCTTCGGGAAGGGTCTGCCTGGGGCCCATCACATCGGTGACCCCGAAGCGTCGCGGCATCTGTCCGGAAAGCAGGGCGGCACGGGTGGGGCTGCACACGGGATGGACGTAGAAGCGCTGCAACTCGGAGCCTTCCTTGGTGAGTCGCTCGATGGAGGGAGTGGGGACCTTTCCTCCATGAAACCCGACGTCGCCCCAGCCGAGATCGTCGGCGATGAGGATAAGGATGTTCGGCTTTGCGGAGGGAGGGATCGAAGACGTGGCGGCTGGCGAGGCGACGGGTGAAGGGACCGGTGCTGGCGGCGGTCCTAGTGGACTTGGGGCGGCGAAGGCGGGTCGAAACTCGACTGCCGTCAATTTTCCGTCGCCATCTTTATCGAGGCTCTTGAGTGAATCGGCCGCCTTGGCAACCTCATCGGCATCGAGCACGCCGTCCTTGTTCAGATCAATTGCGGTCAGCAGCGGGTTGGCCATTCTCGGCGGTGGTGCCCCCGGTGTGGGAGTGCCACCTCCTTCCATGATGCCACGGGGAGCGCCTCCTGCAGGGGTTGCCCGCGGTCCTGAGCCTGGCGGGCCCTCGCCCTTGCTGAAGCTCGAATCCGGCGTGCCATGCCACATGCGGGGAACGAAGGGGAATTCGGGAATGATGCAGTAGTAGTAGGTGCCTTCGGGAAACTCGGGAGTCACACCGCTGCGACCGTTGCATTCATCAAGGTCGCCGGTGCCTGATTTGTATTCGAAATCCTGAGTGAAGCGCCCGTCGTAGTTGCCGCCGGGTCCACCGATCTGCTCCGGGCGTGGTCCTGGCTTCAGATGATAACTGGTTGTCATTTTACGCAGGTTGCTCTTCGGGTCCTTCGCGTCGGCATGGGCCCAGCCGCTGTAGATCGGGTAGCCGTCGGCCGCCCAGCCGATCTGGAGCATCCTCTTGCCGTCTCCGCCGAGGCGTTCGACGAGTCCGGTGGGAAGGGCGTGGTAGTGATAGGACCCGTTCGGTTGGACGTGGGCATTGTGTTCGTCGAGCCCGAGGTTGAGGAAGCCGGTGGCAGCCTCATAACTCCAGCCGGAGCGGCGGTCATTGTTCCACGCCTCGGCTGTGCCGGGTTCGAACGGCACACCATTGATCGCCACGCCCCACCACCAACCGCCGCGGCGTTCGGGAGTGGCGGCAGCCTTGGGTTTCAGTGGCACGCGGAACGAGTAGCTCTGGGGTGCCGCGGTGTTGGGATTGCCACGACGCGGAAAGGCACCGGGCTCGTGGTCCGGCCAGCCGTTCGACTTGATGATGCGGAACTCCCCTTCGGTGTTGATGCTGACCGAGCTTTCGATCTTCAGGTTTGCCGAGGCCGCCACCAGCTTGAGAAAGTAGGCGGGTGGCCCCGAGGGGTCATTATTATCAACGTGATCAGGATGCGACAGGGCAGGAGCTGTTAGAAACAGGAGCGACCCGAGTACATGGATGAGTGCACGATCATGGAAGCGGTTCATGAAATGGATGAGCTGGAGCGGGAAATCATTTGTCAAACGTCAGCCGACGGGGGAGCAGCGCATTTAAGACGCTGCTCCCTGTCGGGAAATGCGGATTACTGATCCGCCGGGGCAGTTGGGGCAGGCGTTTGACCGCGGCCTCCTTGTCCGCCACCCGGGGGGCGTCCGCCGGAGCCACCTTGAGGGCGCGTCTGCCCCTGTCCGCCTTGTCCACCCGGAGCTCCAGGTCCGTCCTGACCGGGCGGACGCATGGGGCGGTATTCTTCTTCGGTGATCTTTCCGTCACCATTCTTGTCGAGCTTCTTCAAGGAGTCGGCAGCCTGGGCGATTTCGACAGCATCGATGACACCGTCGTGGTTGGAGTCGAGGGCGTCAATAAGGGGAGGGACCGGGCGGGGTCCACCGGGAACTCCCGGTCCACCGGGCCCTGGCTGCGCGGGTGGCTGAGGGGGCGTAGCCTCCTGGGCTAGAAGTGGCAGACTGGAAAGACCGATGCCGAGTGCGATGAGGATGCTTGTTGGTTTCATGATCGTTGGTTGCTGGTTGCCCCGCGAGGTCCGATTGATGAATCCCGCGGGCGGTTATCATTGCAAACCCGCCGATCGTTAAGGGCAGGTTCAGAATTCGGGAGAAATTGTAAAATCTTCGTTAAGCGAGGTCTTGAGCTGGTCCTGAAGATTGCTCTAGTTCGGTAAACGCGGAGGGGCGGCGTCAGGCTTTTCTCCGGGAATCCTTAATGGCGTGGCAGGTGCATTCTGCCATTCGGTGGTCGTGAGCTTGCCATCGTGGTCGACATCACCGGCGTTGAAGATGCCTTTCGCGGTTCCAACCATTTCCTCGCGGGAAACGCTTCCATCACTGTTGGCGTCGAGCTCCTTGAAATGCTTGAAAACGAAGCCTGCAAAGGCTGCCCCCTCGCGTGTATCGCCCTTGGCGCTGAGTTCGGCACCGGTGATGATTCCATCCCTTGAGGTGTCGTAGATGGCAATGGCGCGATTCAGGTCGTCGGCCATTTCCGCCGAGGTGACGAAGCCATCGCGATTGGAGTCGAGTTCCGCGCCGTGTTGCTGAAGCCAAGGCTTGCGCGGCCCGGCCGGACCGCCCTGTCCAGGCTGCGATGGCGGTGGCCCGGGAGGTTGGCCAGGAGCGTTCTGGGGCGGCTTGGCTGGAGTTGGCGTTGGGGAATCTAGCCGTTTGTTGCCGGAGTCGCCGCTGCGGGTGTAAACGACACTGAGATCGCTGCTGGCGAGCGTCAGGTTCTTGATCGCGGTGCTGAGGATTTCCCCTGTCACCTCGGAGGCAGGGACATTGAGCGCTGGTGGCGCAGAGAGGGCGTAGAGGCTCAGTATGTAGGTCTTCGCGCCGGGGCCCTTTGAATGGGGTGGGGCATAACCGATTTGGTCATTGATGGTGTTGCGGCCGAGTAGGCCGACCCCTTTTGAATTTTTCGCGAGGCTCTTCGTTTCAGCGGGAATGTTGTAGAGTGTCCAGTAGATCTTGGTTTTCCCCTCGGGATCGAGGTGATGCATGATCAGGGCGTAGGACTTCGTTCCGTCGGGTGTACCACTCCATTCGAGCGGCAGGGTCGAGCTGCTGCCATCACCGGTGTAATCGACAGGCAGAGCCCCACCATTGGCGACTTCGGGACTTCGTAGGATGAAGGCGCCTGTGGGCATTGTGCGCGTGTCCGAGACAGGCGCCGGACCTGTTGCGGGCCGGGCTGCTTGTGGCGCGCCGCCGGGGGATTGATGGGTTTCTTCACGCTTGGCTCCACTGGCATCCACGAACTCGAACTTCCAAACACCGTCGACGGTGGAGGTGTATTGGACCGAGCCTGCCTTTCCCTGCTGGGTGTAACGGAGGTTGAATGTTTTTTCGTCGGGTGAGGCAGTGAATCCTGTGATGGACGCCCCGCGTAGTGGAGGGAGATCCGGACGGACGGGTTGGGCGCGTGGTTGTGGATCGACCTGTTCCTCGCGCTCGGTCACTTCACCATGAAAGCCACCGTTCACATAGGGATATTTCATTGAGGCATGGTAGTGATAACCGAGTGCGATCGTGGTATGGCCGCTGCACTCGTCGAGGGTTGCAGGAGCGATTCCATCAGGTTCGGTGAGACCGAAGATCGGATAGCCATCGAGGGCGAAGGCGATCGGTTGGGTCTTTCCGACGACTGTTTGCAGGTGCAGTGGGGCGGCATGATAGTGGTAATCATCGGCGCGTCCGCAGTGTCCGCCCCACTGATCGAGCTCGCCGATCTCCTGAGAGATTTCACCGCGATTATTCTGTGGGTTGAAGATCGGGATGCCGTTCACCGCGATGGCGATGGCTCCACGCAGGAAGTGACCCTTGATGGATTGTGATTGTTTGGCGGGAAGGGGAGTGAGGGGGATTCTCCAGGCGTTGTCTCCATAGTAGGCCTGCGGCATGGGCACCTGCTGTTGCCACGCGGTGATGCCGGTCATCATGCCGTGGGCGGGCAGGCCATTGTTCTCGACGTAGAGGAATTTCTCATCCCAGCGCAGGGCTACGCGAGGGGCAAAGGCCTCGAAGGGTTTGGCCTGGGGAGGAGTCTTGAGATCGCTTGTCGGTGGCTTTGATTGAGCCATGAAAAAAGTCGGCGCGATGCTGCTCGGTGGCTTGACCGATCGATCGTAGTGCGGGTGACCGGGGTCGCCAGTGATGTCGTGAGCCGGAGCCATCGTGATGAGGAAGGCCACGATGAACGCCTGTTTGGAAAGCCGATTCCAGAACGTCGTTGGCCGATTCTGCAACACCCGGGTGCTTGTCGGAAAGTAAAGAGCCATGCGATCACTCACCGAAATCCGGAGCTGAGTAGGCAAGCACTTTCAGTGAGGTCGTCCGGTTTTTACATGGTCTTAACAATCTTCACGAACGGGTCACACACGGAGTTAACAATCCTGACGATCATCACACCCAACGCAAATGAAGACCCACACCACCACCCTACATGCACGATGGTCGCTTCGCCACAATGGAAGAGGTTATCGAATATTACAGCACCGGCGTCCACCGCCGGGCGACGCTCGATCCGAATCTCGCCAAGCATCCGGAAACAGGCCTGCATCTAACGGATCCAGACAAGGCCGCGCTGGTGGCGTTTTTGAAAACGTTGAGTGATGAGAAGTCGCCATGGCAATGTGTCCCAACTGTCCTGGTCTAAAGTATTCCTCCGGCTGAGACAGCAGGGACAGGCTATTCATACGGTAAGTAGAATCATCCATTCATCACTGCGCCAATCTCTGCCGTTGGAACCTGGCACTTCAGTCTATTCCGGCCTTTTCGCCCGCCAATGTTCCAAGCGTTCACGGATGCGCTTTTCCAGACCTTCGTCGCTGGGTTCGTAGTAGGTTCGGCCTTCGGGGAGATAGGCTTGTGGGACGTAAGCTCCGTCGTAGTCGTGCGAGTAAAGATAGCGCATCGCCTCCTCGGTCTCGCCCGAGGCGGCGGCGAGCTTCTTGCGGGTTTTCGTCCGGAGATGAGGCGGCACGGCGAGGGTGCGGCCCTGTTCGATGTCGGCCATGGCTTTTCCGAGAGCGGCATAGGCGCGGTTTGATTTCGGAGCGGTGGCCAGGTAGACGGTCGCGTGGGCGAGGATGATCCGTCCTTCCGGCATGCCGATGAATTCAACGGCGTGATGGGCGTCCACCGCCACCCGCAGCGCCCCGGAATCCGCGAGCCCGATGTCCTCGCTGGCGGAAATGACGAGGCGCCGTGCGATGAAGCGCGGGTCTTCGCCAGCGTGCAGCATCTTCGCCAGCCAATACAGAGCCGCATCGGGATCGGAGCCGCGGATCGACTTGATGAAGGCGGAGGCGGTGTCGTAGTGCGCGTCCCCATCGGCATCGTAAACGATCGCCTTCTTCTGGATCGATTCCTCCGCGACCTCCAAGGTCACGCGTACGATGCCGTCGTCATCGGAAGGGGTTGTTAGGGCAGCGAGCTCCAGTGCGGTTAGAGCCTTCCGGACGTCGCCGTCGGACTTTTCGGAAAGATGTCGCAGCGCCTCCGGAGCGGCTTCGATGTTCCTGCCGCCGAGTCCTTGTTCGCTGTCTTTCATCGCGCGTTCCAGCACCGAGACGATGTTCTCCAGCGACACTGCTTCGAGTTGAAAGACCTGCGACCGCGAGACCAGCGGCGAGTTGACGTAGAAATAGGGGTTGTGGGTGGTGGCTCCGATGAAGCGGACCGTGCCGCGTTCGATGTGCGGCAGGAGGACGTCCTGTTGGGATTTGTTGAAGCGGTGGATCTCGTCAATGAACAGGATCGTCGTCTCGCCGCGCAGGTCGCGCCACGTTCGTGCCTGATCGATCTTCGCGCGGATCTCGGCGACGTTGGACTCGACGCCGTTCAGGGCCTCGAAGCGCGAGCCGGTGCTGCGGGCGATGACGTGGGCGAGCGTGGTTTTTCCCGTGCCCGGTGGTCCGTAGAAGATCAGCGAGGTAAATCGGTCCGACTCGATGGCGCGGCGGAGCAGTTTTCCCGGTGCGAGGATGTGCTGCTGCCCGGCAATTTCCTCCAGCGTGTGGGGGCGCATGCGTGAGGCCAGCGGTTCACCCGGATTCGGCTTCGAGGCACTGGCGGCGGGAGTGGTGAAGAGGTCGGACACAGGATTATGGAAGTGCGGCGAATACTCCGGTGCTGGCCTTGGTGCTGATGTTCTGATTGCCTGCGTAGGAGGCTCCCGCGGCTGAGCGGAGGTCCGCGAGCGGACTGCCCTTCGCCCACAATGGCAGGGTGTCCCGTAGCAGGAAGCCACCGGGATACGTGAACTGGGTGGTCAGCAGGACTGGGCGAGCACCGAGGTCGGTTAGGCGTTTTTTGAAATAGGCCTCGCTCTGGCAGCAAAGCACGATCGCATCCACCGGCTTGGCGACGCGCTTGCCAAGCGTGGCGATTGCTCCGTCCATGAGGACATTGTGGCCGATGTAGGCGCAAAGATCGTAGTTTCCGGAAACCAAGGCGGTTTCGAAGCCCGTCAGGCAGACTCCGATGTCGCTGCCGCGCCATCCCTCGACGCTGAGCTCCATCGTTCCCGCCGTGTCGGCGAAGGTGCAGCGTTCCAGGATTCTGGTGTCGGCTGGCACTTCCTTTTTGAGCAATTTCCAGGACTTGCTTGCCTTCAGGCAGGTGGGAAGGCCTTCAGTGCAGCCCCAGTAGAGATTGTCCTCGGGCTTGTTGCCATCGCCGATCTTCGCGGGCACCGGGGCGATCCTTTGACTGGCGTTGTCGCACAGGGCCACAAACACCGCGACTTTCTTCGGCGCGGCGAAGGTGCACACGGTGGAAGCGGCCAGGATCAGGAGGATACGGATCACGCTCCAAACTTGTACCTTGCGCCGCGTCCCGGGAATCCCGAAATACTGGCCTCGACAACGCCCATGCCCGACATCCAACACCTCCTCGACGCGAATCGCAATTGGGCCGACGCCATGATCAGCTCCGACCCCGCGTTTTTCAAGCGACTGGCGGCCCAGCAGAGCCCGGAATATTTCTGGATCGGGTGCTCTGACAGCCGTGTGCCGGCCAACCAGATCACGGGGCTGGCGCCCGGCGAGGTGTTTGTTCATCGCAATGTCGCCAATGTTGTTGCCGAGACGGATTTCAACGTCCTCGCGGTGCTGCAGTACGCGGTCGATGTCTTGAAAGTAAAACACATCATCGTCTGCGGCCACTATGGCTGCGGCGGCGTCCGGGCGGCATTGGAGAATTTCCGTCACGGGCTCATCGACAACTGGCTTGCGGGTATCCGTCTCGTCGCCCGTCTCAACCGGACCGAGCTCAACACTCTCGAGCACGAGGCAGCCGTTGACCGGCTGTGTGAAATGAATGTCCGCGCGCAGGCCAAGCACGTCGCCCGCACCACGATCGTCGAGGATGCCTGGGAACGCGGTCAGGGGATCCAGATTCACAGCTGGATCTACCGGCTTGATTCGGGGCGCATCATCAAGCTCGCCGAGCCGATCTGCGCGCCTATTGACGCCTGAGTGATTTGGCTTCCAGCCCTTACTCACTGAAGAACTTCTTCATTGCCCGTTGCTCGTCAGGATCGAGGGACTCCTTCCAGACCCGGTCACCGCCTTGGCCGGTGGCTTGCGTACCGCCGCCGTTCGCGATCTTGCTGGAGGATTTGTCAATTTCGTGCTCGCCGTCCTGAAGCTGCAGCAGGTCGCCTGGACTCGAGCGGGAAAGGTCCCTGGCCTCGAGGCCGGTGAGGTCGCCGGTTTCGGCTTTGTTGCCTTCCTTGCCGAGGGCACCAGCCGTGTGTCCGGGGCCGCGTGACACGCCGCCTTTGCCCATACCTTCACCGTCGCCACCCTGGCCCTTTCCTTCGCCGTCGCCGTTTCCTTCACCGGCCTGCAGCTGGTCTTCCCAATCGCCCTGACCTTCGCCTTGGCCGGCCATGCCTTTCATCGCCTGATTCGCCTTCTCGAGGCCTTCCTTCATCTGCTGCATCTGCTCCGGTGAAAGCTGGCCGAGGTTCTTGGGATCGAGCGACTTGAGTTGCTTCAGAAGCTCGGGGTTCAGTGTCATTGCACCGTTCTGAAGCCCTTGCAGCGCCTGCTCGAATTCGTTCGCGAGCTTGGCCGGGTCCGCCCCGCCGCCGTTGGCGTTTTTCTGGAGATTGCCCATCGCCTTGTCGGCCCGCTCCAGTTCGCGCTCCATGCGCTTGAGCTCGGACTGGTGCTCCTTTTTCAGCGAATCACTGGCCTCCAGCGAGGAGTGGCTGAACCAATCCTCCTCTTTCTGGGCGCGCAGCTCATCGAGCTTCTTTTTCATGTCCCCGAGGTAAGTCTCGTCGACCACCGCGTCCTGAGTGAGCTTGTCGAGGTCGGACTCGATCTTCTTCCACGCCTGCGGCTCCTCGGGGGTGTCGGACTGGGCAACTGGCAGGGCTGACACCGGAATGAAAAGCCCGGCCGCGAGCAGCAGCACGGCTCCAAGCGTGGGCACCAGCAGTCGCGGCCAGTTCCAACGCACGCCGGAATCCACGTTCACCTGCGGGTTCGGCCAAGCGGTCACCCCGGCCCGGGCGGCGGTCAGTGAATTGCGGAGCTTCATGCTCGCTTCGATTCGGACAAGCGATTGCTCGGGTGTCTCAAAGTTCCGGCGGGCAACCAGCCAGGCCCCAAGGGAAAGCAGGCCGAGGACGGTGCCGACACCGGCAGCAAACTGCCACAGCGGGGTCGCGGGGGCCCCGCGGCGCATCATCAGCAGGACACAGGCACCCGCGGTGGAGAGGATGACCAGCGGAGCCGACAGCCGTTCCAACCACCACGCGAAATTGATGCGGTTCGCGGTTTTGGTGGCCAGTCCGATCCAATGATCGCGGTTCTCAGTTGAGGAGCTCGCCATGACAGTCGAACGCTAGCCGAGTCCGGCCCCATGGCGAACCCGGAAATGATGAAAATTGCGTGAAGGAGCGGCCATTCCCGGCGATTCGGCTCAAGCCCGGGCCCAGCCGATGGAATCGAGCAGCGACTCCATCTTGCGGCCATACTCGACGTAGGAATCATAGCATTGCTGCCAATCGACCTGCGACTGGTCCTTCACGTGGAAGACCGTCGCGACATGCGGTTCGATGGCGATGTAGCCATCGTAGCCGCGCGCCTTCGCGTCGCTTAGAATCTGCGCGACCTTGGCGTCACCCTTGCCTGGCATGGTGTAGATCGGCTCGACGCCGTCGATCTCCGGGTAGCGGCAATCTTTGATGTGGATGTGGATGACGTGGTCGCGAACGGTTTCCCAGAATTCGAAAGCGTCCTGCCAGGGAAACGGTTCGGCCTTCGAGCGATCGCGCTGGAAGACTGGATTGCCGGTGTCGAACACGAGCCTGAGACCGGGCACTTCGTCAACCAGGCGCAGGGTGTGGGCGGCGGAAAATCCTCCCCAGTTCATGCAGTTCTCGTGCGCGGCGGTGAGTCCGGCGGCGGCGAAGCGGCTGACGATCTCGCGCAGACGGCGGAAGCGTTCGGCGTCGTGCTGGTCCTCGCCCCAAGGTTCCTGCGCGTAGGACATCACGCGGACGATCGTTGATCCAAGCCGCTGCATGCGGGGGATGGCGCGGTCGATCTCGGCGAGTGTGACCTCAAAGTCGCCGGTGATTTTCTTGCCCCAGTTGCCGATCAGCGAACCGAACTCTGGGACGTGAACGTCGGCTTCGTCGAGTCGGTCGGCGACGCGATTGAACTCGTCTTCAGGGAGCTCGTGGAGATTACTGCCCCCGACCATGCGCGCGGAAAGGCAGGACCAGCCGAGTTCACGGGTGGCGGCGATCTGCTTGTCGAGATCGCGTGAGGCCTCGTCGGAGAATCCGGTGAGTTTCATGGGAAAATGGAAGACTTGAAAGAGTGAATTTAGAGCATATTTGAAAATTCAACCCGACAAAGCGGTCGGGCATTTTCTGACAGAGTTAACGAAATTTTACAGAATTTAAAAAATGAGTAAGTCTTTGGTTTTAATGGATTTGAGGTGAATTCTGGAAATTCTGTTAATTCTGTCACAATGGCTCGAATCCATCGACGAGCATCTTTTCTCAAGCAGCCACTCAGAGGACGATGCGCTTGCCGCCTTCGCGGGCGGATTGGTAGATTGCGCAAATCAGGGCGACTGCCTTGCGGGCCTCTTCGGCGCTGACGGTCGGGACGCGCTTCTGTTCGATCGACTGGACGACCTCCTCGAAGTTGCGGATGTGGCCGGTGACGCTGATGGCGGTCGGATCGTTGGCGCCGAGGCCTTTCGTCGAGGTCGTCATCAGGTTTTCGCGGACGAAGGCATCCTCGGCGGTGCTGTCGGCGAAGTCCCAGATCTTGAAAGCTTCGTCGGCGAGAAACACGGAGCCCTGGGTCCCGCAGACCTGGACTTCGGCGGGGTGGCCGGTGGAGGACCAGCAGGAGGTGGAGCCTTCCACAACTCCGAGCGCGCCGCTTGCAAACTCGAGAACCGCCACGGCCGCGTCCTCCACTTCGATCCGCTCATGGGCGACCAGGTCCATGCGGGCGATGACCGCTTTCACGGGGCCTGCGATGTGAAGGAGTGCGTCGATGGTGTGAATCGACTGGTTCATCAGCGCGCCGCCACCATCAAGGGCCCAGGTTCCGCGCCAATCGGCGGAATCGTAATACTCCTGGGTGCGCCACCATTTTACATAGCAGGAGGCGGAAGTGATCTTGCCGAAGCGACCGGTGCTCGAGGCGGCCTTGAAATGCTCCATCGCCGGGTGGAAGCGGCGGTTCAGGACGGCAGCGAGGGTCTTCCCGTTGGTCTCGGCGGCGGCCATCATCAAATCGATGCGCTCCGGCGTGACTTCGAGTGGCTTTTCGCAGATCACGTGCTTGCCGGCCTTGAGCGCGGCGATGGCGGGGTCGAGGTGCGAGCCCGAGGGGGTGCCGATGGTGACGATTTTCAATTCAGGATCGGCGAGGAAGGAGGTGATATCGCTGAAGGCCTTTGCGCCGAATTCGCCTGCGAGCTTTTCAGCCCCCTCGGCTCTTAGATCGAAGACCGAGTGAAGTTCTCCCCCGGTCATTTCCTGGATGGCCTTGGCGTGGAAGCGGCCGATCATGCCGGCGCCGATGATTCCGAATTTCATGGGAGATCGAGTGATGGGTTGGGTTGGCGGGCGCTGATATCAGAGGAACTGGCCCTGCGGTCGGGGAAATACCCCGCCATTTCCGGCCAACGAGAATCGGAGGCCCGATCGGGGTTATTCGGGTTGTGCTTCCCTTCTTTCTTGCGCTCCGAGGATGGACACTCTGGGGTCCCTGTCAGCACCAATTGTATGACAAATTTCTCCAAGGATTCCAAGTCATCGACAAAAAGCTGGTGGTTGCAGCTCAATGGTTTCCAGTGGTTCGTCTTCACCGTCGCCTCGCTGGCGTGGTTCTTTGACTGCCTGGATCAGCGATTGTTCTCACTTGCCCGAATTCCTGCGCTGAAGTCCCTGATGCCGGGCACTCCGGATGGTGATGTGCAGGCGATGGGCAAGGAAGTGACCGCGCTTTTTCTGGTCGGATGGGGAATCGGCGGACTGGTTTTCGGCGCTCTCGGTGATCGATTTGGTCGCGCCCGGATGCTGACCACCACTGTGCTGATTTATTCGGTTTTCACCGGCCTAAGCTTCTTCAGTCGCTACTACTGGGACTTTGCGCTGTTCCGTTTTCTGACCGGTGTTGGCGTGGGTGGTGTGTTTGGACTCGCAGTGGCACTGATTGCGGAAACGGTTCCAGCAGGTGCTCGGGTCGGAGCTCTTGGAACGCTTCAAGTCCTGTCAACGATCGGCAACATTTCGGCGAGCTTCATCAAGATGGGGATCGATTCTCTGGAAAAAGGTGGAACGCTTCAAGCTGGGGAAAGCTGGCGTTGGCTCTTCCTTGTTGGCGCATTCCCGGCCTTCCTGATGATTTTCGTGCGCAAGCACCTCAAGGAGCCCGATACCTGGTTGAAATTGAAGGCTGAAGGACGTCTGCCGAAGGGGAATGTCCTGTCCTCATATGGGGCCGTTCTGAGGAATACCCGCTGGCGGAAGAATCTCATCGTTGGCTCAATCCTTGCCTCCACCGGAGTGGTCGGACTGTGGGCGATCGGCGAGTATGCGGTCGACCTCCAGCGCTTTGTTTTCGGCAAGCACTTCGAAGCGGAGGGACTCGTCGGAAAGGATCTGAAGACCAAGGTCGACGGCGCGATCAGCCTGGTTTTCCTCCTGAACATGGCGGGAGCTGCGGTCGGAATGTCGTTCTTCACCTGGCTGTGCATGAAGATCGGTCGAAAGGCCTCGTTCTTCATCGGGTTCTCTTCCGCCGGGATCATCACTGCCCTAGTCTATTGGAAAATGAATTCACCCAGCGATGCGATGTGGATGATGCCGTTGATGGGCTTTGTGCAGCTTGGTTTGTTCGCTCTTTTCTCGATCTATCTGCCGGAACTTTTCCCGAGCAGCATGCGCAGCACCGGGGTTTCCTTCTGCTACAACTTGGGACGCTTTGCCGCCGCTGGAGGAAGCTTCTTCTCGGCCAAGCTCGCTACCGATGTCTTCGGCCACTTCGGTTCTCCCTTGAAAGAGCGCTACTCCGCAATCGCGATGTGCTCGATTTTGCTGATCGGCCTTGTGGCTCTCCTGTGGGCACCTGAAACCAAGGGCAAGGATCTGCCGGAGGAGTGACACGTCTGTTTCTTCGTTTCGGACTTAGTACTTCGGATTTAGTGCTTTCTTCAACTGCTTCATGCTCTTGGCGGCGTAATCGAAGGTGCGCTGCTCGATTTCCCGGTTCGGATTTGTGAGGTGGCAGCCGGTGGTCTTCGCCAGCAGCCAGTGGAAGCCGATCGGGTCGAGGTCGTGGGAACGCACGAAGGCGCCGATCCGCTTGGCGTCGGATGTTGTTAGAAAGCTGACATCCCCCGGCGTGAGCGGTGCGATCTCCAGTCCTGCGTATCCGTGGCACGCCGCTTCGATACCCGTGCCGACGAAGTCATGATGGCGGAACGTGTCATTGCAGATGGCGAGTTTCATGCGCTTGAGCATGCACGCTGGAGCGCATTCGCCAACGACTCAATCGGGGCAAGAAGTCGAAGATCTTGAAGTCGAAGGTCGAGGGTCGAAGGTCGAAGGTCATCGAGCCTTCAGCCGCTCTTCGACTTTCAGACTTTCGACCTTGAGACTTTTAGACCGCCTTCACCCAGGCCGCAACGGCGGCGTCGTTGTCTCCGGCGGCCCAGACGTGGCGGAGGAAATCGGCGGGCGGGATGTCGCCGTGGTCGCGGAGGAACTTGCGGTCACCGCCGCAGCCGAACATGATGTCGGGGTCGAGCTCACCACGCAGCTTGGCGCGGGCTTTCGTCAGGATGCGTGGGAGATAGTGCATGCCATCGAGTTCGTCCCCAAAGGTCGGAAGATCGTCGCGGCCAATGACCTTGTCGCTCGGCACGCCTTTCTGCACGACCATGAAATAGTCTCGACGGGCGGCGGCGACCATCAGCGCAGTGGAGGCGCTCGGCTCGCCCTCGCCGCAGTGGTCCTCGACGAAATCGAAGAACTCACGCGGTTGGCAGCCGATCGACGCGAGGAACGCGAGGTCGTCGGCGGAGTAGAAGCTGTTGAAGTCGTTGTTGACGCCCCCATGAAGGGTGCAGCAGCGGTAGAAGAGGGCGAGAAAGCGGTCGTTCCAAGTCATGGATGAGGAAAGCACGAAATTCGGAATCGCAAATCCGAAAGTTCAGTCTTCCGCCTCCTTTTGGTCGACCATGGGCGAGACGGCGTCGATCGCGGCCGAAAGCTCGTCGTCGATTTCCGTGGCATGGAGGGAGGCGAGGGTGTCGTCGAGTTGCGCGACCGTGCGGGCACCGATGATGGCGGAGGTGACGGCGGGATGTTTCAGCGCCCACTGCATCGCCATGTGATGAAGCGGCATACCGGCAGCGGCGGCGAGGTCACCGAGGGCGCGGACCTTTTCCATCTGGGCCTCGACCTGTTCGATCTGGAGGAACCCTTCGCGGCGGGCCGCGCGGGATCCCTCGGGGATGCCGTTGAGATACTTCGGCGTGAGGAGACCCTGGGCGAGGGGACTGAAGACCGCGCAGCCGATTTCCTCGTCGAGCAACCAGTCGAGGATGCCTTCGGTTTCCGGCCAGCGGTTGAGGATCGAATACGGTGGCTGATAGACAAGGGTGCGGATCCCCATGTCCTTGAGGATCTTCACCGCCTTCTTGAGCTTCTTGAGCGGATACTTGGAAAGGCCCACGTAAAGCGCCTTGCCGGAAGTGACCGCGGTGGCGAGGGCGGACATGGTTTCCTCCAGGCGGGTGTGAGGATCGGGACGATGGGAATAGAAGATATCGACGTGACTGAGGCGCAGGCGCTTCAGCGATTGGTCGAGTGAGGCCAGCAGGTGCTTACGAGAACCCCAATCGCCGTAGGGCCCCTGCCACATGTCGTGCCCGGCTTTGGTGGAGATGACGAGCTCGTCGCGATGGCAGACGAAGTCCTCGATCAGGATGCGACCGACGTTTTCCTCCGCTGAGCCGGCGGGCGGGCCATAGTTGTTGGCGAGGTCGAAGTGGGTGATGCCGCGATCAAAGGCGCGGTGCATGATCCGGCGGCCTTCCTGGAGGTCGTCCACGTGGCCGAAGTTGTGCCAGAAGCCGAGTGAAACAGCGGGGAGTTTCAAGCCGGAATCACCACAGCGGCGGTAAGGCATGCGTCCATCGTAGCGGGAAACGTCAAACATCAGTCCCACGTTGAAGCTCGGGAATCCCGCTGCCAAGATCGAACCGTGACCTGGAGAAAAATCGTCACATCCGGCGCGGATTCACACTTTCTCCATCGCCCGCAATCTCTCCAACAGCGGCGGATGCGAGTAGTCCAGCCAGACGCGCAGGGGATGCGGGGAGGGATGGGAGAGTTGGTCGGCGGAGAGCTTTTTCAGTGCCTCACCGAGCGGGGCGGAGGAGCCGATGGCGTCGTTGGCGAAGGCGTCGGCCTCGAATTCATGACGGCGCGACCAGGCATTTGCCATCACGCCCAGCATCCGGCTGACCGGCCCGAAGAGGACCATGAACAGCACGATGCCGACCTGCGGGGAAATCAATTCCACTCCGAAGGCATCGAAAAGCAGTCGTGAGAAGTGGCCCTGCGGATCGGTGGCGAGGCCTAACAAGAAGAAAAGGGCCGCGGTCTGGAGGATGCCGACGATCAGTCGCTGGCGGATGTGGCCGCGACGGAAATGGCCGATCTCATGCGCGAGGACGGCCAGCAGTTCGTTTTCCGTGTGCTTCTCCATCAGGGTGTCGAAGAGGGCGATCTTCTTGCGCTTTCCGAAGCCGGTGAAGAAGGCGTTGGCCTTGGTGGAACGCCTCGAGCCGTCCATCACGAAGACTCCATCGAGTGGGAAGCCACATTTCACGCCGAGGGCCTCGATTTTTCCGCGCAGCGGGGTCTCGGGCATGGAGGTGAACTTGTTGAACAGCGGCAGGATCAGCGAGGGCGCGAGGTAGGTGAGCAGCAGTTGGAAAATGGTGAAGACCAGCCAGGCCCAGAGCCAGGCGTTCGGAACGGTTTGGAAAATCCACAGCACGGCCGCGGCGATGGGCGTGCCGAGCAGGGCCATCATCAGGAGGCTCTTCAGCAGATCCCCCCAGAAAGTGGCGGCGGTGGAGCGGTTGAAGCCGAACTTTTCCTCGATGACGAAGGTGTCGTACAGCGAAAACGGCAGGTCGAAGAGCATCGAGCCGACCATGCAAATGGCGAAAAATACCAGCCCGCTAAGCAGCGGCGCGTCATGGGTCCACGAGCGGCTGAGCGCGTCGATGAGCTGGAAGCCGCCGAACATCCAGAATGCCAGTAGCGCGGTGAGCGAGGTGCTGGAGCGGAGGGTGGCGAAGACGGCGTTGGTTTTCAGGTAGGCCCGTGAGCGGTCGAGCGCAGCGGCATCGAGCACGTCGGCCAGCGGGCCGGGAACCTTTTCCGGGAAGACCTTCAGATTCAGCAGGGTCGCGGCAAGATCCAGCTTCCACAGCGCCAAGAGCGAGATCAGAATCGCGATTGCGATGAAATTAGCGTCGGTCATTTCTGGCAGCATGCACGCGCTCCTTCCGGGGGCAAGTGCCGTGGCGATCCTCCTCCTCACCGGGTGCGTCGGCATCATGGCGGAAAAGCGCACCTGCGACAGCGGCCAGTCCTCCGCCGCGGCAAAGGTTAATGGCGCCGAAGTCCGTCTGCGGGTGAAGCCGGAGGGCACTGCCGACGGCAGCTTCGTGCTCAGCGCGAGGGTCGTTTCCACTGCGGTGGCCACGCTTGATGTCCCGTTTCGCTGGCGGATCGAGGCGACCGGTGACGAAGGGAAGCACCAGTCGGTCATCCTGCATCGGTTGAAAATCCTGACCGCGAAGACCAAGCGCGAGGAATGGCATCCGGCCGCTCACCTTGGGCGTCGCGCGGATTCCAAGAAGCTTCGCGACGAACCCAGGAAAAGCCGCGCCGGTTATGACATTCCCGGCCTGCTGAAGGTGAAGCCGCTTGAGGACGGGGCGCTGGAAATTCTCGCGGATCTGAGGGTCGTGACCACCTCCGGTCGTGAGCGGAAGCTGGTCCGTTTCCGGCTGGACCCAGCAGACACGCGCGAGGACGAGTTCCTGTTCCTGCCCGCTGAGATCGTGAAAAGCTTCGGCAGCGACCGTTCGAGCTGGGACGACGAGGGCTGGGATTGAGGATTGCGACACCCGGAACCCCTGACTAGCTTCCACGGAAATGCGTCTCCCGCTGCCACTTCGCCATCTCCGATTTGCCGGGCTGTTGCTGGCGGGCTCGGCCTTGGCCGCGCAGGACGCACCACCGCTTGCTTCGAACAATCCTGAGCCTGCCGCCGGTCGTTCGGCCAATGATGCTTCGATCCTGACGCAGAAGAACGCCCGCACGATCAGTCTGAGAATTCCCGCTCCTCGGGGTCAGATCGTCGATCGGGAGGGTGAAAGCCTCGCGCAGAACATCATCGCGTATCAGGTCGGGCTTCAGTTCAAGCAGTTGGAGAATGCCGACCGGGATTACGTCATCAGTTGGGCGAAGAGCCGGATCGAGTTGGCGACGACCTTGGTCAAGAGCACCCAGTGCCCGACCGACGAGCAGATCTACGATCACTACAAGAACCGCCGCTGGTTGCCACTGCTGATCAGTGACCAGGTCAGCGCCAAGGACGCCAAGATGATCGAGCCGAAGCTCGGCACCGGACTGATCCTGCATCCGGTGTATCGCCGGTTCTACCCCGAGGAAGGTTTGGCGGCGCACCTCGTTGGCTACACCGGCAGCGTGGGGAAATTGCCGACCGGGCCGATCAATTTCAACGAGCCGTTGTGGGAGGAAAGCGAAGGCCGGGCCGGTCTTGAAAAGCTCTACGACCGCCAGCTCCAGGGCGATCCGGGAGGCAAGCGCCTGCTCTTCGATGAGACTGGAAAGCAGCTCCTCGAGGAGCAAACGAAGCGGCCGATGCCCGGCGGAACGGTGGTCACCACCCTCAATCTCAAGTGGCAGAGGCTCGCCGAAAAGATCCTCCGCAAGGGCTGCAAGCGCGGTGCCTTCGTGGTGATCGACGTGATCACCGGCGAGGTGTTGGTGATGGCCTCACGACCCACATTCGATCTGAACGCCTTCATTCCAGGCATCGGGGAGAAGGAATACAAGGCGCTCAACGACGATCCCGGTCAGCCACTGTTCGGCCGCGCCTTCCAGTCCGCCTATCCACCGGCCTCCACCTTCAAGCCGATCGTCGCCCTGGCCGCGCTGAACAACGGCACGGTCACCGAGGACAAGCTGATCGACTGCCCGGCCTCGATCCGCATCGGCAACCACACCTTCAACAACTGGAGCAAGAATCCCGAAGGCTCGATCGACGTCAAACGCGCCATCGCCCGGTCGTGCAATCCGTGGTTCTATCAAGTCGGCATCGAGGTCGGTCACGGGGCCTTTCTCGGACTCGCCCGCCGTCTCGGTTATGGCGAGAAAACCGGCCTGCCACTGATTGGGGAAACCGCCGGTCTCGTGCCGACCAACGAATGGATGCTCCAGCACGAGAAGCGCCGCATCAACGATGGCGACACCGCGAACCTCTCCATCGGTCAAGGCGTGCTCTTGTCGTCACCCCTTCAGGTCGCTCAGGCGATGGCCGGCATTGCCAACGGCGGTGCTCTGCCGAAGCTCCAGCTTGTTCGCCAAGTGCAGGACGCCCGCGGTCGGGTGATCGAGGCCAACCGCCCGGAAAGACGCGTCTGGCTCGGCGTCGATCCGAAGGCGGTCGAAGTCGTCCGCAAGGGCATGCGCGACGTGGTGAACTCCGGCTACGGCACCGGTCGCAGCGCCGGGTTAAGCTTCACCGAGCTTTGTGGCAAGACCGGCACCGCCCAGTGGGGGCCGCCCTCGAAGGAGCAGCGGTTGGCGTGGTTCGCCGGGTTCTTCCCCTTCGAAAATCCACGCTTCGCCTTCTCGGTGCTCTATGAAGGCACGCCCGGAGAGACGGTCTCAGGAGGCCGCATGGCCGGGCCGATGGTCCGGGACTTCTTCGAGCCCCTGAAGGATGAGATCAAGGAGATCATCGCTCCGCCGCCCAAGGCGCTGATGATCGTCGAGGAAGATGCAGACACCGGCAAGGAAGGAGTGCTCAAGGCGCAGCCGGTCGAAGAGGAAGGTGCCGACAATCCAAAGCCTCCGAAAGCCCTGCCGGTCGATCCTGATGACCTGCCGGCTGATGAATTGGACGGGCTCTGAGCGCGATCAACGTTAAATGTGGCGGCACGGCGGCGTAAAAGGCCTGAATTCAGAGGTGACCGCAAGCCTGATCTGCTAGGGATTTGTTTTTGGGATGAAGGCCGTTGAAAGAGCCGGTGGCCGAGCCGGAAGCGGGAAAAAGGGGGTTGATGATGGATGCCAAGCTCAAGAGCGGAGGCCAGTGAGGCTGGCAATGTTTTCATCCCCTTCCCGTTGATACTCCCCGACGAACCGAGTCAATGGTTGCTGGTTGATCATGCGCCAGCAGTTTCACATCAACGATCCAGACTCCGCCGGACGGTTTCTAACAGCAGCGACAGGGGAACCGGTTTCTGGAGGAAGTCTTCTCCCTCATTCAGGGAAAGACCCCGTCTGGCCGTGGTCACATCATAACCGCTGGTGAAGATGACCTTGAGCTGGGGATTCTTGGCCTCCAATTGGGTCGCCAACATGCGCCCGCTCACGCCCTCCGGCATCGTGATGTCTGTGAGCAGGAGCCGGATTTCCCCGGAGTGTTCCTCCCCGAGTCGTCCCCCCTCGACGCCATCGGCTGCCTCCAAGACCCGATAGCCCGCCCGTTCCAGCACCCGCCGGGTGAGTTTGCGAATGGTGGGATCATCTTCGACCAATAGAATGGTTTCCCAACCGCCGAGGGCTGCGGGGGCCGCGGGTTGGATCACCGGCGCGAAAACTTCGGCTTCCGTCGCCGGGAGATAAATCTTAAAGGTCGTGCCCCGCCCCACTTCGCTTGCCACGGTCATGGCCCCGCCATGCTGTTTCACAATCCCATGGGCGGTGGCCAAGCCGAGCCCCGTACCCTTGCCCACATCTTTGGTGGTGAAGAACGGCTCGAAGATGCGCGCGAGTTGCTCCGGCGGGATGCCGCAGCCGGTATCACTGACGCTCAACCAGACATGGTGCCCGGGCGCGAGATCCGGGAGCAAATCGGCTTCGGCGGCCTTCAAAGTCACTTCCCCCGTAGCCACTTCGAGCCGGCCTCCATCGGGCATGGCGTCCCGGGCATTGACTGCCAGGTTCATTAGCACCTGCTCCAGCATCCCCGCATCGGCCCGCGTCAGCAGCGCACGGGAATCCAGGTTCATCACGATCCGCAGGTCTTCTCCCAGCAAGCGGCCCAGCATCTTGAGGAAGCCGGAGACGATTTTATTCAAGTCCAGCACGCGCGGCTTCAACACCTGCTGCCGGCTGTAGGCTAGCAATTGCCGAGTCAGAGCCTCGCCTCGCCCGGCCGCTTCGCCGATGTTCTCCGCCGCTTCGGCCACGTCGGCGACACTCGGCGCCGCCAGCAGCAAAGTGCTGTAGCCCTGAATGACCGCGAGGATGTTGTTGAAATCGTGGGCGATGCCGCCCGCGAGCTGGCCGATCGCCTCCATCTTCTGGGATTCCCGAAGTTGATTCTGCAACTGTCGCTGTTCGGTGATGTTGAAATGCATGAGCAAGGCCCCCTTCCTGATCCCCTCATGCAGCGGATTCACCACCAGTCGGAACCAGCGCTGCTCTGTGTTGGAATGGCAAGGGTATTCGATGGAGAACTCACCGACTTCGCCACCCAGCACACGACGAATGCCGGCAGCGGCGTCCTTTGCTTCCTCGGAGAAGGGTCCAGTGGCGCGCTCGCACACCTTCAGGTAGTTCTGGCCGAGAGAGAAATCGGAATCTTGCGGTAGATTGGGGGTGGCGAATCGCTGCCGTCTCTCGTTCGTGGCGACAATGATGCCCTCAGGATCGATCAGCGTGACCTGGGCGGGAATGGCATTGAGGATCGCCGCCTGGATCTCGGCCTTTTCCAGCTCGATGGCTTCATTCGCCCGCTGTGCGCTGATGTCGGTCACCGCCACCCGGAGAATCGTCTCGCCGCTCTCGCCCTTGGCCGCGGTCACCACGAGGCCAACCCATACGGGCGTGCCGTCGCCCCGTTTCAAACGCAGTTCACACGAGCAGGAGGGTGCGGCGGGATCCGCGCCCGTCGCGTGGGCCGCGAAGACCTGTTTTTTCAGGAGGTAGAAGATGTCCGCGTCGTCCTTGAGAATGAAGGAGGAGAACAGTTGAACGACCAACGCACCCCGCGCCACGCCCAGGAAGGTGGCGAGGGTCAGGTTCGCCTCGCTGATGATTCCGTTCCCGCCCACGGTGCAGTAGCCGACCGGGGCAAGATCGTAGAGGTCGAAGTAGCTCGCGCGCGAGGCTTCCAACTCCAACTGCGCCCGGCGCAGCTCCTCGTTCTGCATCTCCAGCTCGATTTGGTGGACCTGTAATTCGTGCAGCACCCGCTGGGCGGCTTCAGGCGAGAGCGCCGCCAGGCTTTCCGGCGACGGCGCGGTCGTTTTCAGGAGGACGGCCTCGGCGCGCGCGCGCAGGCTGGCGGCGTCGGGTGGGCGATGCTCGGGTTTCATTGGGTGCCTCCTTCAATCGCCCGTTCCGTGGTCGCGATGGCATACATTTGCCCGGTTTCGTTGAGCAGGGCGGTCGCGATCATTGAAATCTCCACCAGCTTGCCCGACTTGGTCAGGCGTTGGGTGCGATAGGGTTCCAGGATTTCTGCGCGACTGAGCTGTTTCAATTTCTCGATCTCCTGCTCCCGTTGCGCGGGCGGGATGTGGTCGCTCACGTTCATTCGCAGAGCCTCGTCTTCCGTCCAGCCATACATCCGCACGGCGCCCGGGTTCCAGGCGATGATGCGGCCCTCCAGATCCTTTACGGTGATGGCATCGTACGCATCGCGCACCACCACGGCGAGCCGGAGCAACTCATTGGCGGCGCGCAGCGCGTCCCGCGTCTTCACCATTTCCGTGACATCCACAAAAGTGATGACCGCGCCATCGATCACATTGTCCAGCGTGCGATACGGCTGGATGCGCAGGGTGTAATGCCGGCCCGCGAGGGAGCGCACCTCCACCTCTTTGGGCGCCAGCGTGTCCAGCACCGCCTGCACATCCGCCACGAGGCTCGTGTAGCCGACCAGGTTCGTGACGACATGCGCCACGGGTCGTCCCACATCGGTGGGGATCAGGTTGATGACGATGCCGGCGGCGGGGGTGAAGCGCAGGATGCGCAATTGAATATCCACGAACACCGTGCCGATGCCGGTGCCGGCGAGCAGGTTGTTCATGTCAGTGTTGGCGCGCGACAGGTCGGACACCTTCGTCTGCAACTCGGTGTTGACGGTGGTCAGCTCCTCGTTGACCGACTGCAACTCTTCCTTGGAGGTTTCCAATTCCTCGTTGGTGGATTGCAGCTCTTCGTTGATCGACTGCATTTCTTCGCTGGAAGACTTGAGCTCTTCAGCGGAGCTCTCCAGCATCTCGATCGTGCTCTGGAGGCATTCCTCCTTGGCGAGCAACTCCGCCCTGAGCGCGGCGAGATGCGCATCCCTGTCCACCCCGGTATCGGCCGGCTGGCCAGAGCTCGCGGATGCCGGATCACTGACCGCCTGGTCCTCCGGCACCTCCTCCAGAATGACGAGAAAGAGCGGCGACTCGGTTGACGCGCCCGGGCCGGTGGTCACCGGACGGATGGTGAGATCGACGGTGGTGAAGTGGCCGTTAGTCTTCACGCGCAGGCCGGGGCTGGTGGAGGTTTCCCTCGTGGCGGCGGCCTTGTGCAGCGCGGCGGTGAGCTCGCAGCGCAAGCCCTCGCGGGCCATCTTGACGATGTTGTTGATGCCCGCCTCGCCGGGGCTGGGCTCGAGAAACAGGCCGGTGCGGCCGTGCAGATAAAGGATGTCGCCATGGGCATTCACTAGCGCGCCAGTGGCGATGACCTGGGCGAGCAGGGTCCGCTCGGTCATCTCGCGCAAGGTCTGACTCTCGGTGGAGGGAGACTTGACCGGGCTGTGGAGCGAGTTGGGCGGGGCGGTGGTATCCATGACAACGGAGGGTGACGCAAAGCTGCCGAACGAAACGCGCGACAGGCCGGGCAGCTCCGCCTTCCGCTGAAAGATCTTGGCCTTGCGATCGAGCGCGCGGAAGAGCGCCTCATGATCGCCCACGCCTTCGGAGGTGCCGAGGAACAGCCAGCCGTCCGGCTTCAGCGCGAAGTGAAAAAGCGGGATGAGCTTCTTCTGCAGCTCTGCGCCTAGGTAGATCAGCAGATTGCGGCAACTGATCAGATCGAGCTTGGAAAAGGGCGGGTCCTTGATGACGTCCTGCTTGGCGAAGACCAGCAGGTCGCGGATGCTTTTATTGATGCGATAGCCGCCGCCATCGGCTTCGGCGGTGAAGAAGCGCGCCAGGCGTTCGGGCGAAAGATCGGCGGCGATGCTGGCCGGATAGCGGCCGGCGCGGGCGGTGGCGATGGCCTGGCTGTCGATGTCCGTGGCAAACAGTTGCACCGTGAAGCTGGCCTTGATCGCCTCCATGCGCTCGACCAACAGGATGGCGATCGAGTAGGCCTCCTCGCCCGTGGAACAGCCTGCGGTCCATACGCGGATCACGGCGCCGGGCGATTTACCGGCAAAGAGCGCGGGGATGACCTTCTTCTCCAGCACTTGGAACACCTCAGCGTCGCGGAAGAAATGGGTGACGCCGATGAGCATGTCACGAAACAGCGCCTCCACCTCGGCGGGAGTCTGTTGGAGATATTTGACGTAGCCGTCGATCCCCTCGATCTGGTGCACAGCCATGCGGCGCTCGATGCGGCGTTGGATCGTGCTCGGTTTGTATTGGGAAAAATCATGGCTGGTCTGGGCGCGGAGCAGGATGAAGATTTTCTTCAGCGCGTTCTCGACCTCGGGGGCCGGAAGGGTGGTCGACTTGGGCAGTTTACCAAAAGCGTGCTTGGCATAGGCGATGAGCTGCGCGGGCATCTCGGCCGGCGTCAGTTTGTAGTCCACCAGGCCGGTGGCGATGGCGCTGCGCGGCATGCCATCAAACTCGGTCGAGGCGGAGTTCTGCGCCATAACCATGCCGCCCCCACCCTTGATGGCGCGCACGCCCTGGGTGCCGTCGCTGCCGGTGCCCGAGAGGACGATGCCGATGGCACGCTCGCGCTGCTCCTGCGCGAGCGAGCGGAAGAAGAAATCGATGGGCAGGCGTTGGCCGCGCGGCTCGGACGGTTCGAGCAATTGCAGCGCGCCGTTGAGGAGCGCCATGCCATGCCCCGGCGGAATGACATAGACGCAGTTGTTCCGAACGACCATGCCATCCTCGACTTCGAAGACCGGCAGGCGCGTGTAGCGGCGGATGAGGTCGGTGAGGAGGCTCTTGTGATTCGGGTCGAGATGTTGCACGAGCACGAAGGCCATGCCGGGATCGGTGGCGGCGGGCATGCCCCCGAAAAACGCCTCAAAGGCGGCGAGGCCTCCAGCGGACGCGCCGATGCCGACGATGGGGAAACCGGTGGCGGCCGCCGGCGAAGGCGATGGGGACGGGCGAAGCGGCGACTCCATAGGAACTCTCTCACAATGCGCACGCTAGTTCGCGGTTGGCTGCTAGGAGTTTGCTTTTGGGATGAAGGCCGTTGAAAGAGGCGGTGGCCGGACCGGAAGCGGGGAAAAGGGGAGATTGGGTAAAGCTGAAAACCTGAAAATTGAAACGCTGAACGCCGGGAGAGCGATAGCAAACTCCAGCCAAACCGGCAAAGCCGCAAACCGCTTGGACGAAGTCAAAGGAAGAATGCTCCGTAGAACGCCGGAATCTGGCGAGAACGGGAGATTTTAGGGCAATTTCCATCCGTCGCTAGCATAGCTCTCCAGAGCGTTTTGCCAAGATTTCATTTAGCGGCTGTTTTTTGGGTCTCTGGTTGCCGGACCTTCAGGCGTAGTTGAGAACCAACCTGCAAACGTCTTCGAAAGGGGCGTCGAAAGGTCCCATTAATCGAGCACAAGACCATTCGATAGAACCCTTTCTGACTACATCGCTTATTTCATTCGCCGGTCATGGATGCGCAGCGGTTTCCATCAGCGCTTTAGGGAGGTTTTTTGCGATTTGTAACAGCCGCACGGCTGCGCCTGAAGGCGAGCGAAGGCCGCGCTCCCACGCAATTGCGGTTGCCTTGGGAGCATTGGGCAGATCGGCGAACACGGCTTGGCTGACATTTATCTGCTTGCGAATTACGGCGATTTCCTCGCTCGAAAATATTTCGGCGCGTGTCGTAAGTTGATACGTGCGCGCGGTGATTTTTCCAGCGGCGTGGTCCGCCCCCTGCCGCAGACTGTCAACGAGATCATCGAAAATGAAATTAGGAATTTTGTCTTTTTTTGGCCTAACTGGATTTGATTTGTTCGGTCACCGGTGCCGATTTGGTTACATTGAGATTTAATTAAATTGCCGTACCACGGGCACAGCATGGAGCTTCCTGATCCTTGAGTCTACAAGGCCTTGAGAGGATTTTGGCGGAATGCCAATTGCGACTTTTTTACGGGCAGTTGATATAACCCGGTATTTACGCGGCGATGCTGTCCCATCGCTTTTGAGCAGCGCCAACAGATCGGTCCTCTCCCACAACGCCGAACGCGTGACGGCGAAAAGCCGCGTGAAGCGATGGCCCCATTCCGACAGGTGCGCCATGAATCGCAGCAGCACGTAGACCAGCAGCGCCGTGTATACCTGCCATCTCACCGCATTGGCGCTGTGACCGAGGAAACTGCCGAGCTTGAGGCTCTGCTTGACCTTTTTGAAAAACACCTCGATGTCCCAGCGCCGGCACCGATCACTGGACTTGGGAGAGAATTGGGGACCTGGCTTCCCCGTGGCTTTACCCGTTTGTCCTTGCGCGAGTGCGGGGGGCTTGCAGAATCCGCGCCCCGCGCCGCGGTTCCATCCCATGAGCGAAAATGCCACGTTTGATCAGATCGGTGACCTCCTGCGTCGCCATCAGGCCTTTGTGATCCTCAGTCATGTCCGTCCGGACGGCGATGCGATCGGTTCCCAGCTTGCGCTGGGGTTTTCCTTGGAAGCGGCGGGAAAGAAGGTGCGGCTGATCAACGAGGACGGACTGCCGGACAATCTAGCGTTCATGGCCGGGTCCGAGCGGATCGAAACGCCGCCCGCCGAGCCGGTGGACTGCGAGGTGGTGATCGCGCTGGATACCGCGTCGAAGCCGCGTCTTGGCGAGGCCGCGCTGCATGCGGCCTCGGCGGGGAAGGTGTGGATCAACATCGACCACCACGTTTCCAATCCGGGATACGGGAATTTCAACTACATCGATTCCACCAGCCCGGCGACCGGACAGATCCTGTATGAATTGATCACCGCGCTGGAGCTGCCCTGTCCGCCGGAAACACGGGATGCGATCTACGTGGCGGTTTCCACTGACACCGGGTCATTCCAGTATCCCTCGACGACCGCGAAGACCTACGAAATGGCGGCTGAGCTGATCCGTCGCGGGCTCGATGTGGGGAAGATCAACGAACTCATTTACGACAATCATCCGTTCCGCCGTGTCGAGCTGATGCGCGCCTTGCTGAACACGCTGGAGCGCGGTGCCGGTGGACGCGTGGCCTGGTGGCAGATGCTGGACCAGACCCGTGTGGATCTCGCGCTTCGCCCTGAAGACAGCGAGGGTCTGATCGACATCGTCCGGGCGATCCGTGGGGTGATGGTGGCGGTGTTTTTCGAAGAGCTGCCGGATGGAAAGATCCGCGTTTCGATGCGCTCGAAGGACCGTCGGGTGGATGTTTGCAAGATCGGTCAGGAGTTTGGTGGTGGCGGTCACGCGTTGGCGGCCGGCATCCGGATGAAGGGTCCGCTGGAGGAGGCGAAGGTGCTGGTGCTGGCGTCGATCGAGCGGGCGGTGAAGGCCGCGGGCCTCTAACAATTTTCAATATGAGACAGAACGAATTTGAACCTGCGGGCCCGAGCGGCGTGATGCTGATCGACAAGGCACCGGACATGACCTCGCATGATGTGGTGGCGATCGCGCGGCGTGCACTCGGCACGAAGAAGATCGGGCACTGCGGCACCCTGGATCCGATGGCGACCGGTCTGCTGATGCTGGTGATCGGTCGTGCGACGAAGATCCAGGACCTGCTGATGAGCGAGGACAAGGAGTACGCGGGGACGATGACCCTTGGGAAAACCACGTCCACGCAGGATCGCCAGGGCGAGGTGCTGGAGGAAAAGGCGGTGTCGGCGTTTACTGAGGAGCAGATTCTCGCCGCGTTCGGGAAATACACCGGGCCCTTCGAGCAGATCCCGCCGATGGTCTCTGCGATCAAGAAGGACGGCGTGCCGCTTTACAAGCTGGCGCGCAAGGGGGTGGAGATCGAGCGCGAGCCGCGTCCGGTTCACGTCACTGGCTTCAAGGTTTCCCGGATCGAACTGCCGGAGATTGATTTTACGGTCAACTGCTCCAAAGGCTTTTACGTCCGGACTTACGCACACGACATCGGAGCCGACCTCGGATGCGGCGGTCATCTCAGTGCCCTGCGACGCACGCGCTCCGGGAAGTTCACGCTGGAGCGGGCGGTCACGGTGGAGTCTCTGAAAAATGCGCCTCGCGAGGACTTGCTCAAGCAAATGGTCACGCTGGCGGAGATCTCGCTGATGCGCGGCGCGTAATGGAAGAAATCTCGAAATTCTAAATCCTAAATTCAAAACGGAGAAAGTCTTCGTTTCGAATTTCAGTTTTCGAATTTCGAGTTTAGCCTCCGGCCGTGCTCCGCCTCACCTCGCTCGACGATCTCGCCCTAACCGGTGGGCCGCTCCACCTGGCTCTCGGGGTGTTTGACGGGGTCCATCTCGGGCATCGGGCGGTCATTCGGCGGGTGGTGGAGGCGGCGCGGCGGGACGGTGGCCGCGCGGGGGTGGTGACCTTCGATCCGCATCCGATCCGGGTGCTGGCGCCGGACAAGGCTCCGCGGGCCTTGTTGGCGACGCTGGATCACAAGGCGCATCTGCTGGCGGGATTGGGGGTGGAGTTGTTGTTAGCGATTCCGTTCGATGCCGCGTTTGCCCAGCTCGAAGCGGAGGAATTTCTGGATCAACTGTGCAAGGCTGCGGTCGGCACGATCGCGGTCGGGGATGATTGGAGGTTCGGCAAGGGACGGCGAGGCGATGTGGCGATGCTGAAGCGCTTTTCCGAGGTCCATGGGTTTTCGCTCCAAGCGGTTCCGCCGGTCATGGCGGATGGCGAGCGGATCAGCAGCACGCGGATCCGGCAGGCGATCCGGGATGGAAGTGTGGCGGCGGTGGCGGAGATGCTGGGGCAACCCTACAGTCTGGAAGGTCCGGTGATCGAGGGACGAAAGCTGGCCCGGCAGCTCGGGTTTCCGACCGCCAATGTGGTGACCGGTGACGTGCAGTTGCCGCCGGATGGGGTGTGGTTGGTAGAGGCCCGCTGCGGCGGAGCGATTTTTTCCGGAGTGGCGAATCTGGGGATGCGCCCGACCGTCGATGGCACGAGCCGCGCGCTGGAGGTTCACTTGTTTGATTTTTCCGGAGACCTTTACGGTAAAGTCCTGGAGGTGACGTTCGTTTCCTACCTTCGGGGCGAGCGGAAGTTCGAGTCGATTGAGGCGCTGAAGGGCCAGATCGAGGTGGATGTCGCGACTGCCCGCTCGCTTTCGAGACCCGCATCATGAATGCGGATGACCGGCACGAGTCGAAGTGGTCGATCGCGGCGTATCTGATCCGCGAGCGGCGTCTGGGCTGGGCGATGGTGCTGGGAGGCGGCGTGTGGGCCTTGATCGGACTAACAGGCCTACGGATATCTTGTCCGTTCTATGGGG
>Ga0209829_10000179_pt1 | contig 57911 bp, 88 predicted proteins | sample C_140205_EF_Meta_FD_187311 | JGI IMG/M metagenome (GOLD analysis project Ga0209829, IMG submission 187311) | Freshwater microbial communities from Lake Croche, Canada to study carbon cycling - C_140205_EF_MetaG (SPAdes) (version 2) | ecosystem: Environmental > Aquatic > Freshwater > Lake...
GGGGGGGGGGGGCCCGGGGGGGGGGGGGGGGGGGGGGGGGGGGTATGCTTGGGTTGGTTTGTACATCCTAGGATGTATGGGTGTTTGATGTGCCGAAGGGACCCAAATGGGGGGGGGGTACTCAAGTTGGTTTGTAAATACTGGTTTGTGGGGAGGTTTGAAGAGGGGGGAAAAGGGACCCAGACCGGCCCGGCCTCTTGCCCAGCTTGTGTTACTCCGGTCGTCGTCAAGGGTACCTGAACAAAACAAGAACAAACTTAGAACAAAACAGGAACAAATGCGGAGCGCGTCAGCATGAGCGCGGCTATTGTTTCACGTGAAACATTCTGCGCGGTGTTCTTGCTTTGTTCACGGTTTGTTCTGGCAACATAAGCTTGGCCTATGTTTCACGTAAAACATTCTTGGTTTGTTCATGGTTTGTTCTGCCGGAGAACAGACCAGTAACAGAACGGGAACGCCCCCAACACAAGCTTGGCCTATGTTTCACGTGAAACATCGCGTCAACATGAACGTGGCTTTATACTGGAGCGGTGGACACATGGCATTGTGTCAGTGTTTCACGTGAAACATTAGGAGTCTTCATGCTTTGCCGCCAATAGCAGTTGGCGCAATGAGTCGCGCTGCTCTAGCGACAGATCACGGGCGGAAACGTTTAGCGTATTGTGGTTGACCGTCACTTGCGCTGGTTCATTGGCCAGTCTTTCAGCGTAAACCTTGGGGGCAAGCTTTCCCGCCATTCTTAGTCTGGTATCCACTCTGAGCTTGTCCCTAGCAATAGCAGCGTGGTTAATCTCCCCCGCCTTTGTCACGTCACGCGAGTCGTCATCTGCTATATCTAGACATTCCTGAAACAATGTATGCGCTGCATGTTCGCGGGCGCGCCCGTATTTTTCGGCGAAAAGTGGCTCTAAAGCAATCCAGTCATAAACCGTCGATATATGCGGCATGTAATCCAGTGTCGCGCATATATTGTTCAGGCTCTGGCCGTTCGCCATGCGAGTCACTATCTCGTCGCCTAATGCTTCAGTGTATTTGATCCTAGGCTTTCCCTGTCTAGCTATTGCGTCCGCCTTGGCTCTAATCACTTCCCATGCTTGTGACTCTTCTATTGCTTGGGCTTCATTACGCTCTTTACGGGCTTTGAGCTTTTCTTGCGCCTTGTCAGTGGACTCGCCAATGGGCTTGGCGGATTTATTGCGTTCCTGATTCATAGCAGACTCCATGCTAGATAGAGTCTATATATAGCACAAAGCGCCACGGTGTGAACCATGACGCTTCATGTTATTGCTAAGTTATAGTTTACTTTGGGCGATACCCTGAGATTGCATTTCGCCCCTTGACAGTGATAGCACCCGCCTTGTTCATCAATTCCAATTTAATTAGGCGCGCTTTAATTGCTTCTAATTCACCCGCATCAATTCCCATGCGGCGCGCTTCATCAGCCCGCGCAAAGCTTTTATAAGCGCAAATGATATACAAAACCGTCTTTTCACATTCCGCAAGTTCACAATAATCATGAGGCACAAGCTTCACAATATCATCGGGGTGAACGTAAAACGTCAAGCCCATATCTTTCCCGCAGAATATCGAATGCTGGATTAGACAGAAGCCCGGCCTAATCTCCACTGTCTTTTCAGACCGGCTTGCATTCCAAGGCGCGCCATCCTGTCCCGGCAAAGTGGCGACAGAGCCGCTTGCAAGTGACACAGCACTAAACAAGTCCCGTGAACCCTCAGACCACAAGCCCGCATCAGCAGGTATTGTGAAGCTTGTGCAAGCCCGCGCTTTGAAAGCTTTACCTTCATAACCATGACGCAAGAAAGCCGGAACCTGATTCTTTTCAAGATGATGTAGCATGTTTCACCTATTGCTTTGCTTGTGCTTGTTTCTACCTTTACAGTGTCGTCTATTAAGCCGATTCAGTCTAATCGTTTATTCCGATAATTGCGCCGCTTTCCATCGAATCAAACGATTGGAACCATATAAGGATTCGCGCTATTGTCTTTTCATAGGCAAACAACACGGGACAACGCAAATGCACTACGCACAAGACCACCTAAAGGAAATTGCCCGCAAGTCAATACAGGCGTCCGATGATCTTGCCTGTATGTTCATGCACATTGCAGACATTGACGCGAAACAAGCGCAAGACCTTGTGCAATTCTACATTCGAAAAAAGCTTGTTAAGCTTGATTTGTGCATGGGTCGCTATACGGTCAAACACGGCATGTATTTGGACCGTGAATTTATCGAACATGTTGTGTTGCGCGGCGCGTTCTAACATTGCAAATCAGCGCCGATTACGGTCGGCGTCAATGTGCAATGACGCACACAATGGAGTCCAGTCATGCAAGGAATCATCGAAGCGGTTATTGCCGTGGTCGCGTTGGCATGGGTCGGTGCGGTCGTCGCGCTTGCTTTCATCTAATAGGAGTCGGTCATGCAATACATCATTAGAAAGACGGTCGGTCGGTCGGTCCAGTGGACCATATCAGAACATCACCACAATAACGTCATAGGGTCTTATCCTACACGTAAGCAAGCGGTCATGGTTGCCCGGTTGCTTGCAGGGTGGAATGGGTCGGTCAGTGTGGAGTCGGTCAGATGAGACAAGAAACCATTCGGTTAAAGACGTACAACGGCGCGAAACGTCGCGCCCCTTGGGCGGCGGTCATTGCCCGAATTTATGGCGGATTTATCGCCTTTGAATCGGTCGATGACTTTATAAGATGGAAGGGTCAACAATGAAAGTAGAACCAGCACCCTATAGCCTTGCTTGGTATACCAGACTCGCCAGTGGCTTATCGGTCGGTCAGCTACAGTATGCTGTCCGGGATATACACGCCACCCTACCCATATACCGTGAGCGCGACACACGCGACCCCTATGTAGCCAAGCTGTTAGCCGAAATGGACGCCTTCACTAGCGAAATGACACTTAGGAAACGTAAAGGGAATCGGTCATGAAACATGAAACAATCACGCCCGGACATGCGGCATACATCGAAGATTGTGCTCGGAAACCTAAATACGATACAGGCGAATTGCGCCGGTCATGGGAAATCCTAGATGACCTGACACGCTGGTCATGGGAGCGTGAACCCACGCCCCGCGACTGGTCATCATTTCCTAAAGAGGAAATTGGCATTTCGGAGCAGTCCGCATGGTACGACACTAGTGCGGAGCTTGCCTGAGATAATCAATATACGCCACAATAGCAGCGGCTCCCATCAAAAGAGCCGGTGCTACAAAAAACATTAGCATAGCAATAGCAAGAATGGCTTCATCGGTCATGGTCGGTCGGTCCTTTGGTCGGTCGGTCGGTCGGTCAATGCGCTTGCATTGCATCGGTCGGTCGGTCATCGGTCGGTCGGTCATAGGTCATAGGTCATAGGTCAACATAGGAGATCGGTCAATGGCAAAACGATATTTCATCGAAGCTTGTAATGAGCCGCGTGGAGAAGGCAATGGGTGGGATTTATGTACTGATAGTGAAGCTAAATGCTTTATGGTATGGGAGGTTACGGATGGCCTGATAGAAGAATGCATAAGCACTTTTCTTACACGTAATGAATCAGAAAAATACATCGGTCGCATTATAAGGGAATCGGTCAATGGCATGGGTAAGGATGACAGATAAAGAGAGGACGCCAAAGTTTGGTGATCCTTATATGATACAGGTGGTCTGTAGGTCAGATGCAGAAGCAGATGAAATAGAAGGACTCGCCAGTGCAGACCCGCGTTGGTCAAGAGTAATTATCATGGCTTCACGGGTCTATAAGCGCGCCGATATACCCGATAGGGTGGTCGAAACAATCACAGCGGAACAGTTTCGGTCAGGCGGTTTCCCCGTTGACCGGGCTGGAGTCATCGGCTACACTTTACCAGTCTCAAACAAAGGGGGTTAATATGCATACGCAACATCTTCAAATTACAGACACAGACGGTGACACCATTACGTTCTGCTTTGACAATGATAGCAAGCAAATCGAAGTGGTCAGTTCATGTGATGATCTTGAAGCTTCGGTCGTCACATACATCAACCGCAAAGAAGTGAAGGCGCTTCAGTCGTTTCTAGACATGTTTACCGCACATATGTACCGTCTTGAATCATTTGATGGAGACGACCTGTGAGATCACATCAGCTTGAAGTCATGGATGATGACGGCGATTATATGACGTTTGAAACCAACAGTGCGGATCCGGGTGCAGTTGCAATCTCTTGGACCGCTAAACTGACCGATGGATCTTTCAAACAAATTGCTTCGCTTATGTTCGATATTGACGATATTCGGGAAATCAAGAATTTCTTAGATATTGCCTGTCGAAATCACATAAAGTCCGAACTGTTTGCGGACTAAAGAAAGGGGGCTACGGCCCCTTTTTTCTATTGACCCGCAAAGTGATTCCTGGCATATTGTCAGTGCCACAAAGGCAACAGGAGAAACCAAATGTACTATCTTATCAATGACGACTCTGAAATGTCTTTTGCCCAGCAAATCGCAATATGCGACACTTTTCACAACATCGCCAATGCCGTGCGTCGGGCAGACGCCCTCAAAACTAAGACCGGCCTAAATTGGTCTGTCGTTAAACTGGAAAGCGTTTATACAACACAGACTTTGCATGAAGCTATGCTTAAGTCTCCAGACGTTCCGATGATGGAACGGGCCTAACAGGGAAGGGGGCTACGGCCCCCTTTTTATTTTGTGTATGTCGTTCCAATCGGTTCCCGGCAAATCAGGTATTCTAATCTCTACACCCAACTTGAACTGAACAGCAAGCCTATTGGCAAGCCGATAGGCCGCAGCCTGACCTGTATAATTTAGGTCATTGTCGCCAAATACATACACAACCTTGGCAATTTCAGGCGGAACCCACTTAGCCAACAGGTTGGCGTTTACACATGCCCAAACTGGCATATCAAACAAGATGCTGGCGCTGATCGCAGTTTCAATGCCCTCTGCTACCCCCATAATGCCAGCAGCGGGCGCAAGCCTAATGGCACAACCCTCTGGCAAGCTGCCCGGCAAGACCTTTCGATTAGGGGTTATGTCAGCCTTTTGGCCATCTTTGGTCAGGTAGGTCACATGTAAATTCACTGGCTTGTCGTCTGATCCAGCGATCTTGGCGATCAGTGCTATTTTGTCGCACCGCTCTCTAAGGGCTTTAGAAGGCCACTGGCAGCCAAAACGGTTCTGTAGGTAAAGAGATACCGGGGAACCCTCTTCCGGCTCTACGGCCCCGTCCCAGACTGATTGCATGAGCCTTCGCTGATCGTTTTTAGGCTTGGCTGAATGTTGCTGGTTCAAAGTATTGGATATACCCAGCTCACATGCGATGGAATCAGCCACCTGTCGGAAAGACTTGCCAGTGACTTTCATCGCCAATGTGAACCCATCCCCAGCACCACACTGGGAACAGAAGAAAGATCCAGAACCATCCCGATCATCAAATCGAAACCGATCTGTTCCGCCGCACACAGGACAACTGACGTGCTTTCCCGTCAAAAACCTTGTGTCTATGCCAAGCGCCGGTAATAACTCCCGCCACCTACCACGCGCCGCATCAGGTATTTTCATCTTTGTCCCCTAAAGAACAATCTGTTGTCTCTAAAGCCTCCAAAATAATCGTTCGGGCCAATATATTAGCTCCCCAATCGCCAAGGCTAAGAATCTCCTTGAGGGCGTTTTCCAGTTGTTCAATTCGAACAGTAGCAGCTTTCAATTCTGAAAGCGCATCTTGCACTACATACTCCAATTCTGAAACGTAATCGGGGTCAATCATCTTTCCCCTCCAGTGCGTTGACGCCTAATTTACGGTTACGAGCTTCCTCAAAATCCGCCTCAGTCATCAGCGCATTGTTGGCGATGATGATCCGATTTAGGAGCAGCGAGTGCATGTCAATCGCGTCTTGGGGCGTAAAATCGGGATACCGGTAAACCCCCTCGGGGTCCGCCAACGCGATTGGCCGCCCAAGTTCCCGCAGCGCCGCCTCCAGCCTTTCGATGCGGTCGGCGGCTTCGTGTCGCTCTGACCATAGCACAGTTCGCGCTTCGCGGTGGCGCTGTCGATCTCCGGGCAGCTCATCTGCGCGCAGTCGTTTCACAAGATCATCGCTCATTCTTTCCCCTCCAGTGTTTTGGCAACCTCTATGCGGGCCTTTGCAATTGCAAAGTATTCGCTGTTCATTTCAATTCCGATGAAATCAAAACCTTCTAACATCGCGGCTTTTCCAGTGCTACCACTTCCCATGAACGGGTCAAGCACTGTTCCGCCCGGCTGCGTCACAAGGCGGCAAAGATAGCGCATGAGGTCGGTGGGTTTGACCGTCGGGTGGTTGTTGGCCTCGCCACGATCTTTCTTGGCTGTCTTGGCGCAGTAGAAGAAGCGGGCGGCAGAGCCGGTGTCGCCGTAGCCTGTCTCTTGTTCGCCCGTTATATTGAGCCGCCCAGACATGGAATTTGTGTCATGCGCTTTGCGGCGGGTTCCGGGGTTCCCGCTTGTTGTCTCAGGAAACAAGTCCAACACCATCTGCGATCCGTCATGGATCAGGTTGGCGGGCCAGCGGCCAAGTGGCGATGATTTAACCGTTCCACGCGGAAGGCTTACAGTATCGCCGCTTTGCTGCTTTGATGTTGTCCATGCGCCATTTCCGCCAAGGCGAGGGTCATCTATATTTGGGTCAGTTTCAACCCTACACCCATCCACATTGATCGCCCCCGTCCCATGCGCCAGCACGTTCTCGGCCACCGTCCCGATCAGCGGCTTGCGGGCAACAGTGATAGGCTCCAAGGCGGGCTTGAGGGCGGTGCCCCATCCATCCCATTGCTGGGCGGCTTCGGTGGCGGGGGCTGTAAGATTTTCAACGCCATAACCAAAAATAGATTTGTTATTTTTATTAGCGTCAGCCGCAGCCATTGTAACGCCAGATGTTTTTGCTTTTTCAACATCGCCACGAATTTTCTGCCCAATAACCTCCCGCTCCGCACCCGCCGCCTTATCAATCGCCTTACTCACATCTAGCGACTTCGGGAATCCAGACCCGTAAACCCATGCGATCATGTCGCGGATTTCAAAGCCAGCATCCTCAATTCCAGAACACATGCGATGGTGTGTTCTCGTTCCGGCAAACGCCAGCAGATGGCCGCCCGGCTTCAAGACGCGGTAGCATTCAGAGGCCCATTCAGTCACCCACGTCTGAAAAACCCGCATCCGGTCTCCCCCACTGTGCTTTGGCTTTGGGCTGTCACATGTGCAGCGAGAGCCACCTTTACCAATCAACATTTTGCATTTTTCGCAACGATTCAAATTTGAGCCGGTGAATGACGGCCAAGATGTTTCGCGCTCACCAATTCCGGGTTCGCTGAACCCGCCACTTACCTGTTTCCAAGGCGCATCCCAATCCTTCCCCATAAACTCTAGGCCATAGGGCGGGTCGGTCACGATGGCGTCCACTGAGTTGTCAGGAAGCTCCCGCAGCCGCTCAAGGCAGTCACCCAACATCAAATTAATCTCGTTCATTTGCCGCCTCACAAGATCGTCAGTCATTTGTCGCCTCCAGTGCTTTGCGGGCAATGAGCTTCATGGTCTTCGACACGGCGCAGCAGTCCCAATCCGTGGACAGCTCTCGCAGCGCCGCCTCCAGCTTCTGGATACGGTCAGATTGTGACTGTAACTTGCTTGCCGCAGCATCGGATTCCCAGCTTCCGTTAGCGCGTAGCATTTCAACCAGCGTCATCTTTCCCCTCCAGTGCTTTGCGGGCGTAATCTTCAATGCAGCACCCGCAGTCCTCATAAAACCATTGGCCGTGTTCGCAGCGGTCATGCTTTGATGATTGCCCATCATCGCGGAACGGGATCTTGACTGTGCGGGGTATGTCTCCTTCGGCGATATTCCGCAGCGCCGCCTCCAGCTTCTCAATGCGGTTATTCAAGATGCCGTTTTCGACCAATAAATTGGCACAGCGATCTTCCAAATGCTCAATGCGGTCGGCGGCTGGCTTGGCGAGATACCAGCCACTATTACGCAAATCCTTCACAAGATCATCTGTCATTTTTCGCCTTCTTGAATGATAGTCAAATTCATCACATGCCATTTTTCTTCTCCATCAGTTGTTCAAGCGCAGCTTCACGGCAACTATCGCAGCAAGCGTTGGCAGCAATCGACCGCAGCGCCGCCTCCAGCTTCTTGATGCGGTCGGCTTGTTGCCTAATCGTTCGTGTCACCATGCCTTCAGTTGGTGCAGGTTGAGTATGACTGAGTTTTTCAAGATCATCGGTCATCTGGCTTTTGGTGATTGGCTTAGTCATGATCCATCCACCTTCTAAATGCTCTACCGACTATCCAGCAAGATGCAACGCCAAGAACGACCCAATGGATAATCCCTGCTTGAAACCATTCGTACACTAAGAAGCAACCGGCAAACGCCCCGAAAAGAAGGGCAAGCCCTTGTAGCGTATCAAGAAACCAATCAGGCGGCACAGGGAACATTGACTCTTGCATACGGCAGTTGTCATCTTTCTTTTCTTCAGTCATCTTTCCCCTCCAGTGCGTTGCGGGCTGTGCGGCCACAGTTCGCGCCGCCATCGTAGTATTCGACGCCGCAGCCATCGTCAGGTTTGCAGTCGCAAGCATAGAGACGTAGCGCCGCCTCCAGCTTCTCAACACGCTGCTCTGCGTAATCGCGATGCTTCATAGCCAAATCAGCTACGCCATTCGCATAATGGATTTGCTCTTCCAGCTTCTCAATACGGTCGGCGGATTCGGCGTGTGATTTAAGGCTTGGCGTATAAAAGGGGTCACGCAGCCGCTTCACAAGATCATCGCTCATGTTAACTTTCTCCCGTTTTTTTAACACGTTCTGCGGATGTGTTTAGTTTATTGACAGGTGAGGGTCCGCAGTAGATCAAGTTTTTGTCGCATTCAGGGCAGCGCATCGCGATCATCTTCTCTGCCGCTTCAGCGATGGGCATTGGCAGTTTCAAGGCAAACCATTCATGCTTGCATGAGCCGCAGTGGACTAGCAAAGAGTCGGGTGCGTCAGTCATGCTTTGCCCCCATTGAGGATGTTGGCTGCATGAATTTCTCTGGTTTGCCGCATTGCTTCGTGTAACGCACGAGTCGATAAATCCATATGCTCGGCATATATTTCATCTGTTATTTCCCGATGGGTGATGATGTACCCCAGTTTTATTTCTTTCCATTCGTAAACCGGATGCGCCATGCTAGTTAAGCCAATACCATCCAATTCATGCAGATGCTGCGGCATCACTTTCATCGGCATGATGTTGGCAGCTTTGACAACCGCAGGCGCTGCTATCAGGCCAAACAGGCCGGTGAGGAACTTGCGTCTTGGCATTAAGAGATCAGTCATCACTTATCCCCCTGATGATAATCCGGGTCTGGGTTGTAGACATAATACGGCCAATAGTTGCCCATGATCTCTTTGCGGGCGATGTATTCCCACCAGATCGTAATGTCTTGGTTGGTTGCCTGATTAGTGATGGTTTTGGGATACCAAGCGAACCAGCGATGCCATTCATGTTTTCCATCAGACCAGCGCATTATTCACCCCCCTTCCTTGGCGGCTCAGGCAAAGGCATCCAGTGGGTAGGCAAAGGCAACGCATGATTGCTCATATTAGCTTGCGTTTCTTCCTGAAAAAACCCAACACTATAACAAAGTTGCCAGCCTCCAAATATGGAAGGATTGTGCATCGCTATTCCAACTTCTTGTATTTTCCTTATCAGGATTGGCCCATCCTTGGGTGCGGTGTCGATTGGTTGCCACAGGACGCTATGGCAGCTAGTGCAAACCATCCGCCCATCTTCTGTCTTCAACTTGCTATGTTGCCCGCAATAGCAGTCTGCTGTCTGTTCCAAGCTCACGCTGATCTCCTGTCGTTGGATTTGGCTTTGCGAATGTTGCGGTGACGAATCCATGATTCCACTTCTGGAGTCATTTGTCTAGCGGGTTCGCCAGAAAAATGTCGCGGCGGCTTTGATTTGAATTTGTCTTGATATGCCCAATAAGCCCAACCCGGCTTATAGCCACGAAGAATTGAGTACAGGATCAATTGCGCGTACCAGCTTTGACCATCAGCGGTTGTCTTCTGATCCGGCTTGGCAGAATGCCTACTAGCCAGTTCGTATAGCTCTCCGCTTTCTACCTGTACTTTGTCTTGTGGGGTTGGGCGGTGTCCGCAGGCGGGACAATCCAATACCTTTGGCGGCTTTAGGAAGTGGCACTTGGAACATTCCTTGGGTAGCTTCTCCTTTGGGGCACCTTCAACGCGCTTGGCCTTGCCATCATCAAGCTTGTCATGATGGATGTCAGTGACAAAGCCAAGGTTAAGCGTAGTGCTAGAGTGATCTAAAATGATGCAAGATTCTTTGCCTTCCGCAGTCCGCAGCCCGCGCCCGATCATTTGTGTGTACAAAATCTCCGATTTGGTAGGGCGGGCCAGAATGATACACCGAACGTCAGCATCAAAACCTGTGGTGAGTACGCCGACATTGCAGATTACCTTCACATCGCCCTTTGCAAACTTGTCTACGATCTCCCGCCGGGCTGGCAGATCAGTGTAAGCATCCATGTATTCTGCTGGCACCTTGGCATCAAGGAACTGCTGTTGGATGTGTTTGGCATGTACCCGGTTAACAGCAAAACATATTGTTGGCTCATTTTTGCCACGTTCTAGCCATGTCGAAACAATGTCAGCGACCAGATGGCCCTTGTCCATTGCATGTCCCAAGCCTTTCAGGTCAAAGTCGCCAGCCACCATCCTGACGCCCTTCAAATTAGGATGCGCCGGGGCAAACACTTTGAAGGATGATAGAGCTTGCCTGTCAATCAACTCACCAGTGGTTATGCCGACAATCAGATGATCCCATTTGCCGGGAGCGCCCATGCCTCTAGCCCACGGGGTTGCTGTTAGCCCGATGAATGGCACATTCTCCCATTCAGAAAGCTGCATCCAGCGTTCGTACAAGCTGAACCCCACATGGCACTCATCTACGATCACAAGATCCGCTTTAGGCAAATTGCGGCGCGTCAGTGTCTGCACCGAACACACCTGAACAGGTTGGCTTATGTCCGTCATTTCATGGGTGGCTTGGATCACGCCCAGATCAAAAATTCCGTTCTGCCGGAACCTTTCTACTGTCTGGTCAATTAGGCTAAGAGCAGGAACGACAAACATTACCCGCTTGCCCTTCTGGCGGGCCATGTTGACCAACGCAGCGGCGATAACCGTCTTGCCGCTTCCTGTGGGGGCTTGAACAACCGGCCTACGGTAGCCACTAGCCAATGCTTCACGGATTTTGTCGATGATGTCCGCTTGATAGTCCCGGAGTTCCATTGTCTTGTTCCTGTTGTCGGGGATTTTGGTATTATAGTATCTTATTCAGGTATCTTACTGGTAAGTGATTCTAGAAGTTACTAGTAGGTTCTAAGTGATAGTATATGGCACTCTATTGGAGTGGGGGGGCACTCCATTGGAGTGGGGGTAAGTTGCCTGATCTAAAAGTCACGCTCAAGTCCAATGTGTAGACATTAGCAGTCTGCCCATAAACACGCATCTGCATGACGCGCTGCACCATGCCAGCCTTCTCCAGCCAGACAATGCACTTTCTGACCTTGGATGCAGACAAGCCCGAATCAGCCGCAAGACGGCCAACAGACGGCCAACATTGATTTGCGTCGTTGGCATAGTTCGCCAACATAAGCAGCACCATTTTTTCTGAGCATGGGAGTTGCTGCCGCACTGCCCAAGCCATAGCTTGAAACGACATGGATTATTTTCCTGTGTTGTAAAGTTCAAGTGCAAGAAATATGGCGCGGGGGAATTTTGTGTCCCCAGCCATCCAACGGAACAGCGTCCGTTCCGACACGCCAAGGTAGTCAGCAGCAAACCCGTAGTCCATTCGCAGTTCGCGAATCATCTTTTTCAGCTTTTCGCCATTAGAGTTATCAGACATTTTCGCTCCTTTTTGGTGTCATGCTGTCATTAAATATGACGTATTGTCATTTATCAAGAGACTTTTGCGCCGCAATTATAATTTCCCTATTTTGTTGCACCCATTTCAGGGTCTTTAATGCAGCTTCAACGGCGGGTAATCTTTTTTCCGTGTCATCAAGAATTTCTTTTGGACGCTCACCTTTGGCGACGTACCGGCGCACAAGATTAATGTAGCTACGATGGTTGCGGACCACATCATCAAGGGCTGCAACTTGATCGTCTATGCCGATTTTCATGATTGGCGACCATAAAATACAGTTGATAGGCGCGGCCTTGTGTTATCAAACAGATACCAAGCGCAGTTGTCTTTGCCAACGCTAGGGCTATCTTCAATCCACTTCACGCGGCCCACAGAAACTACAGCGTGGCAATATTCCATGTAAGCCGATGATTGACGTGTATGCGCCCAGTCAGCATCGAACAACAACCATGTTGGCTGGAGTAACGCGCAACGCTCTATGATTCGATGCAATATGGGGCGGTCCCAAGGTGGATTTGTAATGATGTAATCAGCACCCTGTAAATCGGCCAATGCAATTTGCGTGGCATCATGTTGCCAAATGTTGTCGCCCATCGGCTCTATGTCAAAAGCGGATATGCAATTAAACCCAAAAAACTTTAGCCCTCTAACTAAATCTCCTGCGCCAGCACAAGGTTCACAATACCGCGCACCGGCTGGTAAGTGACTTACCAATGGCGTGATAGCTGACAAAGGAGTCGGGTAGAAGTCCCGCTCCATGCGTTCAAAGTTCGACCTCTTGCCCATCGCTATCTCCCAAGACCTGTGTGGCAATTTCTAAACCCAGATGTGCGTCTGCTAAAGGCAATCTGGAAATATCTTCCAATGCCCTTTCAAGCTTCATGATGTATGTTGCGGCTTCCTGCCCAACTTGTTTGTCTTTGATCGTAACTTTTCTATTTAGATTGTGTCCTATTCGAAGAAGGCGATATGTTAGACTGAAGTAGGTGGGATAGCTTCCAAGGTTATCAAGCATGGCGGTCCTTCCGGCACCCACTTGGCTACAATCCATTCGCACAAATGATCGTCATCTACGATCCCTGAATGAACTAGCGCGTCGTTGATTGCCTTCTCCAAGTTTCCAATGTCACGTTTACGTTTGTCTGGTCTGACGGCTTCAATGGTGAGTTTATACTGACCAGATATGCGCCGCCGTTTTGCCTGTTCTTTGATTTCCCATAGGGCTTCCTTAGTCCAATCTACATACTCTTTTGACCGATACACCTTACCAGTTTTGGTAGCCCTCCAGAGACGGTTGACGCTAGGAGGGAACGGGATGGACATTTCGATCATGGGGGCATTATGCGTTGATACAGATTCTTCGTCAAGAGGGGTTGACTCCAAATATGGTTCTGCTATGCATTATGCATCCTACCACAGGAGAGCAAAATGAACCTGAGCCCAATCCAGTACACCTTAGACGAACATGCGCTCACGCCAGACATCTACCTGTATGGCAAGCTAGACATCCTCATTGACCATGTGGATGATATGCCCTTCATTGATTCCTTTGAGCTTGTGCGCGTAGTGAACCTTGACGAAGAAAATGAAGAGCGCACGGAAGTTATTTTTGTAAAGGACAAGGACAACGAACCGATTGCATGTGCCGTGTGGACCATGCTAAATCGTGATGAAAAGCTCATGAACGACATCTTCGATGATTGCGCCCGCGAAGGTATGTGGGCGGCAGAAGACGACGCAACCGACTTTAGACTGCAAGCCCGCCGTGATGGCGAATACTAAGGAACAACCCAATGAAAATGTCTGAAACAATCAACCAGCTTTCTACTGCCCTAGCTATCGCACAGGGCCAGATTGACGATGCTGTAAAGGACCGCAAGAACGACTTTTATAAAGCGAAGTATGCAGACTTGTCGTCTGTTCGTGCGGCAATCCGTAAGCCATTTGCTGACAATGGTTTGTCCGTGATTCAGTTCCCCCGCACCGTTCAGGGGGGCATTGAAGTTGAAACTATGCTCATGCACTCATCTGGTGAGTTCATGGCTGAAACCTTGTTTCTCCCAGTTAAGCATGAGATCCATCCCATTGGGTCTGGCATTTCATATGCCCGCCGGTATGCCCTGATGTCGATTGCAAATCTTGCAGCCGATGATGATGATGGCAATGCAGCGCAAGTTGCTAAAGCCCCTACAGAGCCAAGCATTGAAGACCGGGCTCTTGCCCTGAAAGCTTCCAAAGTTGCTGAGAGGGGAACCGCTGCCCTCAGTGAATTTTGGAAAGGCTTGACACAAGCCCAGCGCAAGGTGTTTGATGCGGAGGCTATCGCTGATTTGAAGGCTCTTGCCGCCCAATATGACCAAACGAAGGATACCAAGTGATGGAACAGCGCAGTGATGAATGGTTTGCGGCTCGCCTCGGCAAAGTCACGGCATCCCGCGTAGCTGACATTATCGCCAAGACCAAGACCGGCTATAGCACTAGCCGAGCTAATTACATGAGCGAATTGATTTGCGAACGTCTGACTGGAAAACGTACTGCGTTCTTTCAGACCGCCGCAATGGCGTGGGGGACAAACACGGAGCCGATGGCGGCGCTGGCTTATGAGGCCAAGACCGGCAATCTGGTTGAGGGGGTAGGGTTTGTCCCCCATCCTACTATTGAAGCCGCTGGCGCAAGCCCTGATGGCCTTGTAGACCATGATGGCTTGATCGAAATCAAGTGCCCTAACACATCTACTCATTTGGACACTGTATTGGCTAGTACTCCACCAACACAGTATGTTGCCCAGATGCAATGGCAAATGGCCTGCACAGGTCGCCAGTGGTGTGACTTCATATCATTTGATCCGCGCCTGCCTGAGAAGATGCAAATCTTTATTCAGCGTGTTCCACGGGATGACGATATGATTGCTAACTTGGAGAAGGAAGTGAACCTTTTCCTTAAAGAGATAGGCGACAAGATCGCCTTGCTGGACGCAGCTTTTAACGTAGAAGGGGAAGACAATGGCATATGAACAGCGTGATAATACCGGCGCTATGTTTAAGAACACCCGCAAAGAAAATGACAAGCAGCCTAACCTTACTGGCAACGCCCTCATTGAGGGTGTTGATTATTGGGTTAGTGGGTGGACTAAGGTAGATAAAAACAATGAGAATTGGATCAGTTTTTCACTAAAGCGCAAAGATGGGAACACGGCATCCGGCAACAAGCCAGCGCCAAATCGCCAGACGGCGGCTGAACTTGAAGACAATGATCTGCCTTTTTGAGGTTAACTATGGAAAACGCCCCCTTGTCAGAGCAATTTCGACTTGCAGCAGAAGAATGGGTAGACGCTGATGCAGCCGCTAATTTCTTAGAGGAAACCAAGGGTGCGGTGTTGTCACGCATGATGGCGGCTTACGGTGAAATAGCCGTAAGCCGCGCAGAAATGAATGTCAAATCATCCGACGCTTGGATGGATCACTTGAAGAAAATGTTGGCGGCGCGTGAAAAAGCCGCCATGCTAAAAGTAAAAGTAGACTACATCAAAATGCGATTCCAAGAATGGCAATCAGCAGAAGCAAACAACCGCGCTGAAATGCGCCTATAGGAGAAACAGATGAAAAACAAAATGGAGCGCCTTGAAAAAGAAATCTCCGAAATGCCCGAGGGACAAACCAAGGATGTTTCTGAACTTTTTCTTGAAATTGAAAAGACCCTTGATGGCAGTGATTTTGCCATGAAAATGTCGGCACTTTCAACGGCTATGTTGAATGCCATCATGGAGTATGCTGACGACTCAAATGAAGCCCGCTCACATGCGGCTATTGTATCCTACAATTTAGTTTGGGGGATTCAAATGGCCTGTGAAGCCATGAAGCAAACAATGGAAGGGCATGATGCAGACCAAGAGCTTGATGATGAATTTCACAAGCAAATGATGAAGCATTAATGAAACGGGTCCGTATTACAGCAAAAATGCGGGCTGACATTTTTTTGCGACATAGTGGCGTATGCCATTTATGTTGCATGAAGGTGGTGCCGGGTGAAGATTGGGACGTTAGCCATGAAATCCCATTGGAAGCTGGCGGTAAGGACGATGATACTAATTGGCTGGTTGCTCATCGCAAGTGTCATCGCACCCATACTAGCAAAGTGGACATCCCGCTAATAGCAAAGGTTAAACGCATCCATCAAAAACACATAGGTGCCAAACGCCCTAAATCTCAGATGCCGGGTGGGCGAAATTCTATGTGGAAGAAAAAGATGGATGGATCTGTTGTTAGAAGGGATGGGAAACATGACGGAGAGTAAGACCGCTTTTCAGGATAGGTTAAAAGGATCTATTCCCGCTGTATTTGTGGTGGCGAAGTGGTTGCACATAAAGGGCTATGATGTAAATGTCCCTGCCCAAAGAACCGTCGCTGATGATGGCGATATATTTGCCCACAAGCCTGACCAACCAGTGAAACGCATTGAAGTTAAGGGCAGAAATATAAACTTTACAAGTGCTGCCGATTGGCCTTATGTAGATGTTCTAGTATCGAACGAAGCTGCTGTAAAAAGGGCATGGGATGATGATCCGCACTATATTATATTAAATGCTGCGATGACCCATGCAGCAATTATCGCTCCAGAATCCAAAGAACACTGGAAGGTAATCAAAAAATGGGCTAGTAATACCCGCAAGCACGAAAACTTCTACACATGCCCAACAGAACACGTCAAATTCGTCAGAATTGACATTGAAGGAGAATAGCATGAGATTTCTAATTACTATGAACATGCCCAGCACTTCCGGCAACTTGGTCCATCATGTGACTATGGATGTTAACGAAGTAAACTCATGTGATGAATTTTGTGAAATGATGAACGGCGATGAGTTTATCATAGGCCGCCAATGGTATCGCCGGAAGAACTATGATGACAGCATCTTCTGGGAGGATCGCGGAATGACAATTTTGAATACCTCCCACATTGGGAAAGTTCAAGAATTTATCGACATGGAAGAGAAGATCAATGATGACGCCCAAGCAAATGCTGGTTCAGTGCGCCGAAATAATGAACCAGCGCGGGGAGGAGTATGGACATCTAGAGGAAAACTTTAACAGAATCAGTGCGGTAGCTTCTGTTATGTTAGGTAAGCACATCAGCAATTACGAAATTGCGATGATGTTGCTTGCCGTCAAGTTGGGCCGCATGAAAGAAAGCAAACACTATCTGGACAACTATGTAGACGGCATTAACTACATGGCTATTGCCGCCTATTTTTTGAAAGATGAAACGCCATCTGATGAATAGGAAACCCAATGAAAACTGTAATAAACCCTAATACGGATGCAATCATTGATATGTGGCAGACGGGCCTATCCGGCGGACAAATTGCTTGCAGGCTTGGCATTACCCGAAATGCAGTTATGGGCATTCTTGGGAGAAGCCGCGCTGCTGGTAAAATTGACTACCGGATAGATATGGAACGGATTAGAAATATCCGGGCTGATGTTGCTGAGATTGAACAAAAAAGGGCGTCTGTTATTGGTGAGTTTTTGCAGATAGCAATTGCCGGTGGTGATTTGCCTAGCAACAAACCAACCAGTGGCATCACGCTGATGAAACTGAAACCAAGTTCTTGCCGATATATTATCGGAAGAAATGTGGATGATGAATTTTTGTTCTGTGGAGAACAACGCGGAGCATCATCATACTGTAAAACCCACCACAAACTTTGCTATACACCCTTGTCAAAGCTGAAGGAGAAAAACTATGTTGTTACAGCTTAACCCACCAATCCCTGTTGTTACGCCCAAAGGGAAAGGTCTTGCCCATATTTTAGTGGATTATGGTAGCGACCATGATCTCATTTGGATTGTCTTCCAAAATGATGGGCAATGCTGGTGCTGGCAAAATACAGACATCAGGGGGCAAACAAACATCACATATGGCCGTTCTACAAGCAGTGAATTTTTGAACCCATAAGAGTCAAATGGCTTGCATGGTTTCGATGATTCTGACATAGTAAGCGGGTCAAGGAATAGTCCTTGGCTTACATGCGGCGATAGTTATGCGTAGGCGCTTGTAGGTCCAGCTCTGTGAATTGTCGAAACGCTTACTTGCCCCGGTCAGTTCGGTCTGGCCGGGGTTTTTTATTCAGCGATCAGCTTCCAACTCACCGTAGGCTCATCCCAAACATACTGCTGGCCGTCAGCCGGGTACGGCACGGGCGCGCTCCACAGCCACGTCGTCTGATCCAGCGTCCAGCTTGCAAAGGGCTGCGGCGCGTAGAACACGTCATTGGCCTGATCGTAGGTGTAGCCAATCCCTGCGTAATTACCACGCAAGGTCGCGCCGCCATCGGGCTCCCCATCAGGACCGTAATGGACCCCTCCACGGGTGTTGTAGCTGGTCTGTATCCACGAGCCGGGCGAGGAATCCACGAACGTGTTAAAGAACTCAGGACCGGCGACGATGACTTGGAGTACCTTGCCATCGCAGACCTTGGCGTAATGGCTCATGCCGTGTAGCTCCCTGATTGCGTAAACTTAATCACGGTGTTAGACCCGCTTGTTGTCACCACCGTGCTGTATCCGGTGATGGTAGTTGAGGCCGCCACAGTCTGGGATGGCGTGACAGTCCAAGACGACCCGCTGCCCGCAGTGATTGTTGTTCCCGCAGTGACGCCCGTGCCAGATAAAACCATACCAATGGCAATGGTTCCAGACGTAACAGACGCAACGGTAAGTGTGGTAGCTGCTATAGCTCCAACAAACACAGCCGTAGAGCCGGTTGTGGTGCCTGAGTAGAATGCGGTGGGGACAGACAGGATCACTACGCCGGAGCCGCCTGCGCCTCCGGCCATTGGGACATAACTACCAGAAACATAACCGCCGCCGCCACCGCCGCCGCCACCTGTGTTTGACGTTCCAGAACCTGCTGGAGTCGCCAACGCAAGGCCACCAATTCCACCTCCGCCGCTGCCTGCGGCACCCTGAACAGTGGCCCCTCCAGCGGCATAAGCGCCACCGCCACCGCCACCAGCATATGTTACGGATGAGCCTGTTATTGAAGACGCTGCACCCGCCCCGCCCGCCGAACCATTGGGGGCTGTGGCAGACGCATTTTGTCCCGCAGCGCCTGCGCCGCCCCCTCCCGCCCCATCATAGTAAGTGTTATTGGTGGCCCCGTTGCCGCCGATATTTCCTTGACCAGACGTTGCGGTGCCGCCTGTTGATGTTTGTGATGCACCTTGCGGGGAACCGCCGCCGCCGCCTGAACCGCCACTTCCCGCAGTGGTATTGATGTTGGCGTTCGGGTATCCGGTTGATACACCCCCGCCAACGGCGGTGAGCGCATTGAAGGTTGAATTGTTGCCAGCGGTCATGCCGGTGGACACGCGAGTTGCCGTTCCACCAGTGCCGCCAGCGCCAACTGTAACTGTATAAGTGGTGCCAGCAGTTAATGTAGATGTTCCTGTAAGCAGTCCGCCGCCGCCGCCGCCGCCGCCAAGATCGCCGGATGCGCCTCCGCCCCCTGCGACAACGAGATATGATGCGCTGTATGTTCCGGGGTTTGTGGCGTTGATACCAGAATAAACAAGCCACCCTTGTGTTGCGTCAATGTAAACAAGCGCAACGCTTTCACGGGCGGTTGTTGCCGAAAAGCCGCCGCTTCCGCCGTTGATCTTGCTACCGTTCGGCGCGATGGTGACGTTGTTTGTAGCCCAAGTCCCCGCATAGTCCGTCAACTGCACGATGTTGCCCGCAGACGGGCTGGCGGGGAGCGTGGCGGTGATCGCGGCGGATGTGGTGTTGACGGGGTAGCCGCTGCCCGACGCAGCAGTGAAAGAGGCAGTGCGGACAGACTGCCAAGTAATACCGCCGCCGCCGCCAGTCTGCGCCACCCATGAGGTGACGCCTGTGCCGTCAGTACCAAGAACGTACCCGTTCGTCCCAGCCGTCGTAGGCACAGTGAAAGTCCACGTTCCCGCATTCGCCGCGCCAGTGAGCGTGACGACACCGGAGACGCTGCCAGCCAACGCAGTGGTGGGAGAGTTGATGCCGGTGGTGCCGGAAAGCGTGATGGACATTAGGGGCTCGCGGGTGCAATGGTCAACTTGCCCTCATCGACAAGCTGCATGATATTTTGGTAGTCAGTATTGTCTGGATCAAGTGGCACAGAACTTTGCACCCCGTTGATGTCTCAGCGGATGCTAACAGGGCCGTATCCGGTAATTGGGTCATTGTAATACTGAGCATTGGTGTACATGATCAAAGCTCCGAATTGAATTGAACAATTGCACCGCTAATAATGGCCCCGCGCCCAGCCGTGTAGCCACTTGCAATTGTGAAATCAACACGAGCGCCAGTGGTCGAACCCGCGAACAAACTGCCACCTGTGATGCTGTACCCTGCAAATCCGTCAGCCATTGTTCCTCCAGAAATCCAAGCGAATGTCGGGGCTGTCCGCATTGTGACGGGGAACTGATACGCCCCCGGAATGGCCGCATTGGCAACCACTCCAGACACGGCTGCCTGCGAGGCAAGGAAATACTTCTGGCACTGCGCGAGCTGGTCGCCATAAATTTGCCGCTCATAGGGAGTAGCCACAGAGCCCGGCTCCAACTGCACATTACCAATCGTCCATGTGCCGCTTGTCTGAGCCCCGACAGTGAACAAAATTTGCAGGCCGGTCGTGGCCGCAGACGGGATGCTGATTTGAGCATTATAGCGCGTCACAGTTGAAGTGACGGTAAATGTGCCTGTGGCGATAGAAGTGACCGTGGGGGATGCCAACGAACCAAATGTGTCAGTCGTGTTGGCGTAATAGGCGGTCCATGTGACGGTGGTCAGAAGGCTGTTGGCAAGATCCACAGAGAGCGTTGCGGTCGTATTAGCAAGATCCGCAGAGTTGATTGCCTCAATGCGCTGGGCAAATCCAATGGCAGTGACAGACGCCGCGCCAGTGAAACGGTAGCGATATTGGTTCGCAGTCGCGCCCGCAATCTGTTGCCCCGTCACGTTTGCGCCAGTGCAGTAAGCGTAAAAACGATCTACGGTATAAGCCAACGCGGCGGCTGCTGTGATTGTTTGAGCCGCGCCAGCGTTGCGCTGATCAGAAGCCATGTTGCCATTGATCAGGCGATTGCGCTTGAAGCTGGAGCCCATTGCGACAGTGCCGGTGGCCGTTATGCTGCCAGCAGCAGTGACGTTGCCCGTCAGCGTGGATGTCCCCGCCACCGTCAAGTTGTTGCCCACAGCCACATTGCCGCTGGCGTCGTTGACGATGTTGTTCACCGCGCTGGAGGGGTGGAGGATGGTAACGACTTTGGCGGTTGACATATCTCGTCTCCTTAAGTGCCAGACGTGGAGGCAAGAATGTAATAAACAGTGCCGCCGATATTGATGGCGATTTTATTCGTCACCGTGTTGGTGGTTGAGGATGACACCGCAGTCGATACGACCGCAGTCCCCGTCGCGTTGGGCAACGTAACTGTGGTGTCGGTAGCCGCCGCAGCAGCCGAGAGAGTGACGGACCCGCCGCCAGTTCCTTTGATTGATACGGGCACTAAATGACACTCCAGTATGAGCCGGGAGAAACCGTAACGACAATTCCAGAATTTATGGTCACGGGTCCTGCCGTCATTGCATTTTTGCCAACAGGGATAGTATAGCTTGTAGTGATAGTGATGTCATTAAGATAAAATGCGTAATTTGTTCCACCGCCAGTCGGTGATGTAGAAGAACTAACCAGTGAACAGTTCGTTCCATCGCTAATGACAGTCGCCGTCAACCCATTCGCAACAGTAGCAGTCGTTCCCGCGCCACCCGATGCGATGATGACATTGTACCCACCAGAAGTTCCGTTAACAACAACCCATTGGCCACCAACGCTAGTCGGTATTGTATAGGTCACGTCACCGGAAATAGACCCCGAAACTTTAAGAATAAGGGGCCGATACTGTGTGCTAGTAAGCGTGGCGTTTCCAGAGGTAGCGTTGAGGTTAGTTGTTCCGCCAAAGGCGCTATCAATGATGTTCATGTCACCATTGACGGGGATGTTCCACGTATCGACGTAATCGCCATTGGCTGGTAATTCCAAGGACTTGTTGGTGCTGAAAGTACTAGACATTCTAGCCCTCTAAATTTCTGTTAGCGATTGCCAACGCATGTGCCACATGGCTATCAGGAGTATTTAATAGTGATTCGGTATCGGAATTGATACTTTTTTTGGAGCGTTCTACTTCACGGATGAGGCGGTCAGATACGCGCCCACCGGCCTTGCGGCCCATGCGGGGAGTACCCAATGGACGTGGGTCTTGATAGCCTTCTTCCTGACCGGGGCGGCCAATCAATGCAGCTTCCGGCAATCTATATGCCGCTGGTGTACGGAGCAAACTTGGTATTTCAGGAGCCTGTCTAGTTACCGGTGCGCCAGCTAATTCAGAGCGCCGCGCAGCCCCGGACCGCAATGCAGACGCCCCCGCCTGCGCCCCTTCGGTTGCCGCATAAGTCAACGCACTGGGGATAACGCCATGCCCTGCACCAAGCGTAACAAGCGTTCCCTTGGTAAGCCAACCAACCAATGAGCCGATGCGGCTAACTTTTTCTTCGGCGGGGGCTTTGCTGTTATTAACAATCCTGATGCTCTCAGAGAGTTTCCGCAAATTTTGTATGGACGGTTGTTCTCCAACCCCTGAAAACACGCGCTGCGCGACTTTAGGATTATACGCTATAAACTTATCAATTCGATCTGGCAAGGAAGATAGATCCTTACCAACCTCTGGCGTCAGCACATGATTTTGTATTTGCTGAGTTACAGCAGTCATTTCGGGGGTATTTTTCCCAAGAGCATTTTCTAACCGGACATACATGGCTTCGCCAAGTTGTGGCTTCATAATACTGCCGGTAAGAATTTTTTGTGCGGCTGATGCAGACCCCACTGGGATGTTATTAACAATTTGGCCAGTGCTTTGGTCAACCATTTGGTTTACTACACGCATGAATTCAGGGCTTGAAGTCCCATACTTCGCAGTAAACCGTTGATGGAAATCTTTTGATGCTTCACGGGCCTTGGTAAGTTGATCAGTAATCTTCTTACCAATATCAGGATCACCCTCTTTAGTAAGGGCGGTCTTCAATGCGTTGTTGTAGACCTTATCAAATCCGTCAAGAATCACAGAAGCTGCGGTTCTATCTTCTCCAGTTGCATCATTACGAAACCCACGCAGAACTTTACGAACGGCTTCATAATTTGATACATCGCGGGGAGCAACACCGGTTACTAAATCTTTCAACGGAAGATTATCAGACGCAATACCTTCTTCCACATACTTCATAGCCTTGGAAGCTTTATCATATCCCGCCCTTGCAAGCTCCTCTGATTCAAAAGGAATTTGCTTATCAGCAAGCATAGGGGTTATAGTTTTAATAAAATTGCCGGGGACGCTTTCATCAAACATGGCCCCCTTACCCAGCTGGGAAAGTTGTTCATATTCAGCACGGACAGCAGGCTTGGCCTCCGTTATTTTGCGATGTAAAGCTTCGCCGATAGCTTCTTCAGCTGGCGCTGTTCCGGCCATCTTTTCCGCTTGAGCCGCCAAAGTATCTTTAGCTTTTTGCGCTGCTTGTTCACTAACTTCTTTCGCCGCAGCGGGAGCCGCCCGCCCAGACACCATACTAAGCGTGGGGGTTTCCACATTTTGGGATTGCAAAATAGCTTGCCGCGCAACGTCCGGGGTAGCGCCACGTTCAGCCGCTAGTTCCCTGTATCCCGGAATATCATTAACGCCAATTTTACCCGGCCCAACAGCCCGGTCTAAAGCTCCTTGCAACTCTGTATCAGATGCAGGCTTAACCTTGCCCGGCAAAAGTGAACCAAGTGCGCCATGAAGCGTTCCGCCAAGAACCGCGCCCGTAGCTGCGCCCTTCAAAGCTTCTCTAGGGTCCATAGTTTCAAGGGCAGAGGATACGCCGCTCAGTCCAGCAGCTTCCGCGCCTGCGCCACCAATCTCTGCGGCTCTAGTGGCAGCAGTCCCTAGTTTGGCTGCACCCGCTGCTTCCCCGGCCAGTCTTGCACCCGCGCCAAACCACCCAGTAGGCAGCAAAAAGCCTGCGCCAATGCCAGCGGCAGTGCCAGCCCCAGACAAGTATGGATTTTGCCGCTCAAGCGCCTCTTCATACTGTTTTTGTTTTTCAAATGCTTCTGAATATGTTGGTGCATTCCCAGCCAAATATCTGCCAGCCGCAATAGCCGCTCTAGGAGCGTAAAGGCCAAGCGCATTAGCACCAGATATTAATGGTGCTTGAATGGCTTGGGCAGTAGGAGACCATCCGCTTTGCTCAAGAAGCTCTTTGTCTGACTTCGCTTGCTTCTCACCCGGCGTTACCGCAACAGGCGCATTCGCCTGTGGTGCGGGTTGGGAAAATTGGGAAGCAATTTCATTTACAGTACTTTGCTGCGCTTCTGGCGACAGCCCAGTAAACTCATCGCCAACTTCTACCCTGCGGCCCATAATTTCAAGAATAGGCATTAGGGCACCACCTTCCACGGAACATTGGTTGTGCTTCTACCGGACGACGGAACAGATGTAGCAGGCGGCTTGCCTACAACTTCTGCCCCCTTCGGAACAAAATCCGGCCCAAATTCGTCGCGCAAAGTGTCAACTGTCACGCGCCCATTGGGGTCTTTGGGAAGTGGAATTGTGCTATAGGCAGCTTTCCGGTAATTTTGGTAGGCGTCCTTGCCTGTCTTGTCCCTATATTCTACCAAGAACTTAGACGGAGATTTGCCAACATGATTTTTGACATATTCCGTATCCCGATCATTTACATAGTTTAGATCGGCCAATGAATCGCCTAGCAAACGATAAACCGCTCCGGGCTCCATCGTCGGCATGGACGTTGTGCGTTCCAGTGCTTTCAAGCTAGAGGCAGGCGCTCTAGTAAGGCCAGCCTGAACTGAATCTTGCACAACCTTCCTCATAGCTTCTTTCATGGCGTAATCAAAGTCGGCGGCTTTATCGCCGGGAATGGTAATGCCAAACCGTTGTGCAAGGCTCTTGATATATGCCTGCACATCTGCACCGCGTCCAGATTGGAATCGGCTATATGTATTGGCAAGATTGAGGAGTTCTTGCCTTTGATTGTCTGCAACATCAAGCCGCTTGGTAGCATCTTTTTCGTAATCGTTAGCATTCCCAAGAACTTGTTCAGCCCTCTTTTCATTCTGTTTATATTGAAGATCAGTTGCCTGCTTCAAAAGAGTATCCATACGTGTTTGTTCTTGTTGCGCTTGGCTGTTCAAAAGAGATGCTTGAGCCTGCGCCGTTGGAGTTTGGATGGATGCAAGAGAATTAGCCCTTGTCTTCAATCTATTAATGTCTTGCTGGATAAGGCGCGGATCATTGGTCCCTGTAAGCTTATACGCAGCGGGATTTTGTCTGGCATCATCCATCAATTCTTGTTGGCTCATATCTTCTTTGGGCTTGCTTTCTGATCTTTGGATTTGGACTTGCGGAGGGTCTAATGTCTGTGCCGCGCCTGCGGGTGGCGCACTAATAGCAGGAGTAGTAGCGCCCGCTACTTCTTTTCGGGCCGCAGGGGTTTGTGGACGCGGCGGCATATCAGAAGGTTCTTGCCTAACAAGACCACCGCCGACCGGGCCTAGCCCATATTGAGCCGGAGAAATACCAGCAGAACTGAGCATTTTCGCTACAGAAGATTGGACCTGTCCGGGAGAAACAAGATTCCCCGTCATTGTGTCGCGGAACGCAACATTATTATTGTCATCTCTTGTTTCTTGGAAACGACCCTTAACAAGGTCAAAGATTTGCTTTGCAGCTTCTTGCTGTTGTTTGAATTGGGTTTGATAGCCGGATACGCCGCCGACAAGACCTTCGCCTACAGCGCCAAGAAGAGTTTGGTTCTTGGAAGCCAACATAGAGCCTAGACCAGCCAATGCGGGGACCCAGAAATTAGCCGACGTAGGCGTTCCCTGCGGCAGATACTCACTAGCAACATCACCCAAAGACGCTTCACCAGCACCCTTACCGCTATATGTGGATGGGGCGCGCTCAGAACGTCCAATCATACCGGGCGGGGACAGCCCTTGGTTGAACGAAGTCCATGTAGGGGAAAGCGTTTTGAGAATTGGGGGCGACAGCCCTTGTTCCTTCAAATCAGCATCAAGGTCACGGCCTGTGCGGGCCTTATAATCCTGCATTGCTAATTCTTTAGTAGCAGCGTCTTGATAGCCTTCAGTCATAGGAGCGCCGCCAGTTATGCGGTTCCAAGTGCCATGAATGAATTGACCAGCACCAGCGGCGGATGATTCGCCGCCCATTGGCTTACCGGGGCCGGGGTGCCCCTCTTCGGGGTTAAATGTTTCTTTCCCGCCTTGGCGGATGTTGTAACGGGGCTTACCGTTTTCATCCATTCCGCCTTCACCAGCATATGTCCTATTAATGAACTGCTGCCAGTGCGGCTCCATTTCTTCTTTTCTTTGCGGAGCAATTTTATATGTTGGTTCGTCGCCACCGCCGCCATCTGCCGAAACTACAGAATCTAAATCCTGTGTGTCATTGGCAAGAACGCGCTCACCGTCCGCATGATGCTGGCGCGGGATCAAGCCACCATAAGCAAACGGCGTCCTGCCACCATCAGCAGCGAAAAGTGTTGGCAAGAATTTTGCGAAGCTGGAGCCAGCACTATACAGACCGCCAACGCCCTTCGCCAAATTAGCAGCATCCATAATGTCATTGCCAATACCCCGGCCCTGACCGGGAGCGCCGCCAACACCGGGCTTTTGAAGGCTTTTGGAAATCAGCGACCCGGATTGAAGAACATCCTTCATGGGGTCTTCGCCAGCTTTGGTTTCATCATAGTTGTAGGGCGTTGGCTCATCGTCACCTACGCCGCCAGCAGTTGCATAACCGTGACGCGGAACAATTAGACCGCCGTTGGCCGCAATTTGCTTTTTACCCCAAGCAAGGCCACTCTTGCCCATGTCATATAGGCCAGCAATGTTTTTGCCGGTTTCAACAGCCGAACCCAATCCGGCTTGGTTTTGTCGCAACAGCTTAGAATCAGCAATCATCAACTTGCCAATAGGTAGGTTTGCAGCAGGAACATACCCCGCCACGCCCGGCATACCACCAGTGTTTGGCATTCCCGGCATACCACCGTCCGCAAAACCCTCACCAGCAAGACCGGGGGCAACTGCGCCGCCCATCGAAGACGGATCATAGTCACCCATGACGCCGCCACCGTAGTCCTTGTTGGTCCGGGTAGCCTTGTCATAATCAACCGTCTTGTACATCTTGCCATCAGAGGCAGGCGCAAGACCAACCGCTTCGGGCTTACGCTTTTCAACGTCCTGCGCCATCAAACCAATTTGGGTCTTGTTGTCGCCATTGTACTTGTAGCTGTAAATCGGCAAACCATCATCGGTCTCACCGATTCGACGGGCATCATGCTTCAGGCGTTCATCGGAGAAGAACCCTTGCGGCTGCGTGGTGGTCGTAGTTGAACCAGACAGCGCGCCAGTGCCCATAGCAATGTTGGCAAGGAACTGGGCAGTTTGGAAGTCGTAACCGCGCTGTTGAAGGAACTGTTGATACTTGGCAGTAAGATCTGCCTGTTGGGTTTGTTGCTCCACCGTACCGGCAGCAATCTGAGCTTGTGCGCCTTGGAGCCCAGCTTGCTGGGCTGCAGTACCAAGACCGGCAACTTGCTGACCAGCTTGCATCCTGCGGGCCAAATCAGCGGCAACAACACCTTGTTGACCCTGCGCCGTTTGCACAGCCTGCTGGTAGCCTTGTTGATAGATCGGGGCAATCGCCTGTGCAGTAGCAAGGTTCTGTTGACCGGCCAGCTGCGCCCGCTGAAGGCCGGAACGCTCACCAAACGCAGCACCAGACTTAATAGCCTGCGCTTGTTGTTGGGAACGCTCTTGGCCTTGCTGTTGTTGCAATGCTTGAAGAGTAGGCGCGGCAACTGCCTGCGTATAGGGGTTCTGATAGTAGCCAATTTGATTTTGTGTCAGAGCGCCGACATCTTGCGCTCCAGACAAAGTTAGACCCGTAGCGGCATTATAATAAGGCTGCGCTTGTGTAGCAGAAGTAGAAGTATTCTGAATGCCCGCAGTTTGGGTGGGCGTCAGACCGGCAACAAATTGATCAGTATAGGGCTGGAACGGTGTTTGAGCGACTTGTTCTGCGCGGGCATTGACGGAGTTATACCGCGCCAGAACTTCTGGCGGGATACTAACCGACTGGCTAGATTGACTTGTCTTGCCACCCATTCCATTTACTCCGATGGGGCCGCGAAGGCACCCGTTTCTGCATTATACAAGAAAAACGCCCCACTAGGCTTACCAAATTGACGCTCATAAAGACGAACTTTGGCTTCCGTCCTATGATTGGAAAGTACTCCAATAATCAAAGGCAACCCTAATTCATCTGACGCCTGTTTAGTAAACTCACAAAGACGCCTAGCTCTTCCACCCTTGGCGCTTCTGTGTTCAGGATGCACAAAAATAGCCTTTTCTTCTAATACAGGACTTTGACTATACCACATGGTTCCTATCCTGAGAAGGACTGCACCTTCCAAAATACCATTTTCACCCTCAATGATACCCATTAAACCTTTATCAAGATTTAATGCAGGCCAGATTTCAGCCAATAATTTCTGCGGATCAGGATTTACAAATCCATTTTCCCCGCAGGCGCTTAATGCCAATTCCATCATAGGATGCACATCTTCCGGCACCCCAATCCGTACCCCCAAGTCTTCAACCATGCCTATACCCCCATTAATCCTGCTTCGGGCCGGGTAGCTTCTTAAGCGTATCCACTGTCTTCGCCCGCATTTTCTTCACAAACTCATCTAGTTCGCCGTGTCCTGCATCCATGTCGCCATTGCCCATATTAGCGACTACTTCGGGAGAAATAACATATTCACCGCCTGCCGCAACAATAGGAACTAGTTGGCCCGCATACCCACCAGTGGCATATCCGGCAGGATGCCCACCATATTGGTTAGTAATATCGTTCATAATCTTAAAGCCAGCCATCGTATTGCCTTCACCCATTGCAGAGATTATGTCTGCGGGGATGACATACGATCCTGATGGAACATGCATTGGCAAGTGATCTGTGCGGCCAGCAACCGCACTATGGATAGGACCAACATGCGGCTTGACGCCCTGCGTCTGTGGCTTTGCGGGTGGCAATGGGCTACCGCCCCCGGCCTTCTTTTTGCGTGATTCGCTAAGTGCTATGGCGATTGCTTGTTTTTGCGGGCGTCCGCTATGAACCAGTTCACTGATGTTAGAACTGACGATCTTGGGCGATGATCCGTGCTTCAGCGGCATGATTTACCCCGGAGAATATGTGACATTGATAGACTGCCCAGTGCCGGGGACAATTACCAAACCAGAATTAAAAAACTGCCCAGTTTGATAAACGCCAACAGTTGCGGGCGTTGCACACAAAACATTTCCAGCAGCTGCTAGTGCCGTGGTCGATGCGTTATTAATTGTGCCAGCAGCACTGCCCGCTACGACTACAGCATAATTAACCAGATACCCGCTTCCAGCGATTACCAGTGTTGAAGCCGTAACGGTAGCAGAGGTTTGCGTTCCTTGCCCACGTAAATTGGATGTTGACACATTGTTGAGCGCAACAACGCCGTTCTTCTGGGTAGTAAGGATGTCGGAAAGACTAGCAGTCATTAGTATCTACCGTCAGGTTGGAAGCGATAGCGGATGTTTCCAAGACGCCACCAAGAGCCAATGTCATTGCTTTCAATCTTAACAGAGACAAGGCGGCCCCGAAACCTTGGTGTTAAAAACGTAGTAGCTTGTGTCATTGTATATGGGCCATATACCAAAGGTGTTTGGCCAGCATAATCAGCAACGTAGAACGTGATTAGCACGTTTGCGCCTTGCGTACCACCATAATAGCCCCACTTCATATCGGGCCAAATCTGGTCAATAAACATCTTTTCATTGGCTTCAGTAATAACAAAATAACCAGTTTGAAAAGATGACAGCATTGCCTTCCCGTCAGCATCGGGAGAAGTTTCATGTTGATAAATATAAGTATCGTCAGCCGCTCCAATTGGCGGTCCAAGTACAGATTCATTAATCCAAGCGGTTCTGCTAAGTTTACCAAAATCCCATTGATCAAGTACATAATTGTACTTTACGTAATGGCTGTTTTCCCCGCCGTTTGACTTGGTTGGATAGTACCAAGCAACCTCACCAAAACGGGAGTTCGCAGCAAATCTAATATTATCTAGCTTGTTGGTATCTAAATCTTGGAACACAACATCCCAGACAGGGCACCGAATGGGGGACACACCGTCCCCAGATAGCCGATAAAACTGGCTTTGTCCCATCCAGTAAACCACACCACTGACAGATCCAGCTGCCTTGCGGCCAATCAATCCGCAGCCAGTTCCCAGTTCATTGAATTGGTAGACGTATGGTGGGCCAGCGTATTGCATAGCCCATATGCCAAGATCAGTCCAAATAAGTCCTTGTTGGGGGCCTTGAATACATTGGACAATTCGGGAACCTTTGGGAATCCGGTAGCTTCCCGCTTGGTTGGTGATAAGAGCAATCCATTGGTTATAGTCGTTTACATCGCACCAGCGGATGAGCATAGGGTCTACAATACCGGTAAATGTAGAGCCCCACGCAATGATTTGGCGTTGTGGCATGGCAACGAACATGCCGTTATTGACGGGAGGGGCTTGTGGGATAATTGTTGCAATAGGATTGCCCGAATTGGGGTCCCATTCATAAATTGGCCCACCATAAGGAGACGCCAACAGAAATCCGCCCCAATTATCTAGGGTCCAATCTATTGCATTGATCGGTACGCCAGCACCATTTTGCCCACCGGCCCCAGTTCCATATGCGCCAGACCCATATCCGCCTGCACCATAACCTTTTGCTGCACTGCCGGGGCCAATCCCGTTATGGTATAGAAGACGGACGTTGCCGGAATTTTCGTAACCACTAGTAGTTAAGGTGGCGATGGAAGGACCGGAAATTAAAAACTGGCTTGTGCTAGATACAGATATAACTGTGTAATTTCCATAAAAAGTTATGCCGCCTATTGTAGAAGCGACAAGAACAGGGAAAGTATCTCCAGCCGCATATCCGTGGTTTGCTAGTGTTACAGTAGCAAAATCACTAGCTAGTGTTGTATTAAATTGCGACACAACCCCGCCATTAACTACAGTAGACGTTGCATTTGCTGGGTTTCCAAGTGGATCTATTGCATAAATTGTATATGTATTTGCTGATCCGCCATAGTTATAACATTGGTACTGGCCAAATAATACTATTCCACCAACGGTTACTTGCGTTAATATGTTAACAACATCGTATGGGTCTGCATACCGGCCCGTATCTGTAATAGTTACGACATTGCTCCCAGTTGTAGTAGAGAAACTAACAGCAATATTGACAGTGAGATCTTGTGGCGTCAGGTCATTAATGCCGCCGCTCACAATTACCGACAGAGATCCGCCGCCACCAGCAATGGTTCCGCCAGAGACATATGTGGTGGTTGTGGAACTAGAGTAAGATACTGAATTTGCTGTTGTTCCTGTGACGATATAAGTTCCGTTATACGCAGATGGGTTTATCCCAGCCACAATAATTTTTTGGTTTGTGACAAAAGTAAACGGTTTCGCATATGTGAGCGTAACGGTAGTTCCGTTTCCACTTGCGCCAGTAACCACAAGCGGGGCTTGGCCATCGGCACCAACAGCCAGATATGAGTTTGCGTTGCTATCTTCCCATGCCCATAGGCAACGAACGTAAGACCCTATCGCCCCATAGAAAAATTTAGTCCAGCCACCAAGTTTTTGGACCAACCCACCAAGGGTTCTATCCGGTATGAACCGGACAAGTTGGCTCACAGAAATTGCAGCTTCATTGAGGGTTGGAGTTTTGTTCTGGTCCACGCCCGGCAAAATTTTGAACGCGCTGTGGGGCATGGATTACCCCCGCGTCGGTGTTGCAGTGGTAGATGGAGACTGCGAAGACCAAGCGGCAGCTTCGAACTTCTTGCGGTTTTCTTCCGTAAGTGCCGATTTCAAGAGTGCCTGATATTGGCTCTCATAAGTGATAGCCATCTGGGGGTCATCATTAGCCCGACCAAAGTTTCTTTGATACGCGCTGATGTAGATCATGGATGCCATGATAAACACATCTGGCAAGTAAAGGCTAATAAATGTTGTAGTATTCGTGGCCGACAAGCTATCTGGACGGTATGTGCCAACTATTTCACATGTATAATTAGCGTCTGGATAGGGGCCAACCAGAAACGTATAGTCGTCAAATGGCACAAAATATTGCGGGGTTCCACGGTTTGCTACAGCACCAGACCCATATACCGCATCAAGAAATTCTTTAGTTGTAGGCAACAATGGAACACGGGTGCCAATGTCTGGATTACTTGTGCCGCTGGGGGTAATTACGTTGATTTGTTCTGGAACCACAAGAGTGCCCGCAGGAACGGCGATGATCCGGTTCCCTGCCGTGAGGCCGTAGGCTGTGGTGGCGATAGAGGTAAACAGAAAATCCAGATCACGGTACATCCTATTTTCAGCATAGGTGATCATTTGCGGCAAGATAGTAAGATAGGCAGAATCAGTCGGCGACACTACAGCCATCGTGGCAATCTGGTCCACATAGCTATTCGTGCCCGTTACAGTCCCAGCGTATGAAAGACCAGTAGTCAATGCCTATCTCCTTACCGGCCCACTATAACACTTAATTAAGGCCAGCGCACCAGCCTTCTCTGCGGGCATTGTTTACTTTAATTTCACGGATTGTTTGATCCGTATCTTTGGAGGACCAAGAAACGTCCCGCCAAACGCTACAAGCAGATTTAGTCGTTACGCTGGAACTGGTCATGCTGGCGCAGCCTGCCAGAGGACAGATCAATAGAATCGCCAGAACGTACCGCATTTTCAGCCCTCCGAAGCGCGTCCGCAGTAGCCCTTGCCTCAACTTCTGCAACAGCATCTCTGCGTATTTTGTAAATGACACAACTAGTTAGCCCAATGACTAACATTGCAATAGCGGCATACTTACCAATGGGCGTAAACAAAAACGCAATCACTGGCCCGTTTCCTGCATGTTCCTATAACGCCAATACCAGATAGCCCCTGCTAAAATTCCAATTGAAAGAAGGATTAAGAAATTTGGACCATGTACAATAGAAGTAAAAACATCAATAATATCAGATGCATCTTTAACTTGGGCAGAAGCTTCTTTAGCAGCACCCATGACCGCCAATCCGCCAGTGATAAATGCAGCATTGCCCTGCTTGCTGTCCGCCATCGTCTTTGCGGGCGGGAGAGCATCGGGTTTTGAGCTAGATTCTTGATGGTTTAACTGGGCAGTCTCATCCACCCCCCGCCACAATGCAGCTTCAGCACGGCGGCGGCGAACAAGGCCGGGGAGTTCCTGCCCTGCGGCCCGTGTCCATTTCATAAATTGGGCTGGAACCGCATCAAATTTACTGTCATTAACAAGCTTGAGAAGCGTAGATGAGCGAAGATTTCCAATTCCACAATTGTAGGCAAAGGACACAAGCGCGTCAAATTGGTGTTGCTTAAGGTCAACCTTAACAAGCTCATCAACGCCCTTTTCAAAAACCAACAAATCAACCCGAAGAAAATCGTCAGCCTGCCACTTGGTTATAATCAGCCCACGCGAAACCCCCTTGGTGTGCCCATATCCAATGGTCCACGGAGCCCCGCCCGTGCCGGGATCTGGATAAGCCTCAAGGCGGCAACCCTCAAATTGCTTGATGAGATCAATCGCCGCATTGCTTACTATCATAATATTTTCCTCATCTGTCGGCTTTACGTTGCTCTAGGCTGCTTATCTTTTCAAAGATTTGTCGGCATATTTCTTTAATTTCTTTAAAATCTTCCCCATATTCTGTTTTGCTAACATATGTTTTTGGTAGGTCTACCTCCAAAGCATGAAGGTCTATCTGCAATTTTTGGACCGAATCCCAAATTTGGCGCGCAAACCAGCCAATACCCGCAACAACCAGACCGGCAGCAAGGTTGAACAACATTTGCGGGTCCATTATAACCTACCTAAACACTAGCAATCTTGTCTTGAATATACACTACATTGCCAGAAAGACGAAGATCGTCAGGGGCTATTTCTGATGCTTTTTTTGCTTGTTCTAAGGAAACATTCAAAAGGCCAAGATGGTAGGCGGATATACTTGCCAAATCATGAGCTTTATATCCCCAAACCTCTGGATCACACGTATAAACCTTATCCCTATCCGTAATCTTTAATGTTTTCATAGAGTAAGCAAAACACTCTTCCCAACGGGATTGATAATACATAAGCATAGCAAGTTCGCACCAAGGCTCCCTTGTGTTGGGGGCTTCCGATGCGGCCATTTGAAAAGCCTTTTCAGCCTCCCAAGGCTGCCCAATTTCATTATAGCATCGGCCCATAACCCGGTAGGCATAGCACCGCTCATTTTGCCATGTAGCGCGAGGAAGTTTTAGGTAGTTGTTACAAGCTGCGATAGCTTCCTCCCATCGGGAATGAAAGCTGAGTTCGCGAGCGTAGTAAAAAGCATTGCGGGGACATTGGGGATCTTCCTTTACGGAAAGCTCCAAAAGATCCATGTATTGTCCCCGGCTTTTGGTCGGGTCTGGTTTGTGGACTGCAAGCAACATGTCGGTTTGCGCCCAGACTTCCGTAATGCGTCCATCAGGCACAGGATATTCGTGGCAGGGATGGTGCCAGAAATATCCGTTACGGGCGTGGATTTTTTCGTAGTAGAACGCAATTCCGCAGCCCCAGTCAAACATATAACGGAGGCGGGTGGTCTCCCCTTTGATCCAGACACGTTCTATTTCCTCCCTCCATCCCGGCTGAAGAACTTCGTCAATATCCAAGCTGATACAGACATCCATGTCCGGCGGAACAAGTGCCAAAGCAGCATTGCGCGCCAAGTCAAATCGCCAAGGGCTAATGCTAATGCTATGCACAGTTGCTCCGCAACGTGCAGCTTCTTCTGGAAGACCATCTGTAGACCCCGTATCTGCGATTAATATCAGATCAGCTTCTTTAGCCGAATTACAAAACCGTTTTATGAAATGTGCTTCATTTTTACTGATAGCATAGACGCAAATCTTCAATTTGTTTTTCACTGCTTATCCCCCTTGATAGCAGAATCAGATAACCGTCCACGTACTTCCAGATGGAACCGTAACAGTGACGCCTGAATTTATCGTAACTGGTCCAAATGTACCAGCATTATAGCTAGTTGTTATTGTATAATCGGCACTGATGGTTTGTTGATTTTCATAGAAAATACGGTCAGGAGACCCACCAGTGGGGTAAATGGATCCAGTCGGCCCAGTGGGGCCTGTGCCACTTGGACCAGTAGGCCCAGTCGGACCAGCAACACTGGACGCCGCTCCAGTCGGGCCAGTAGGGCCAGTGGGGCCGGTTGCCCCGACATTGCCAGCGGCCGAAATATTCCATGAAGTGTATGTACCTGAGCCGCCCGTAGCATCCGAAGTGATGGTAAGGGAAGTCCCGCTAAATGCAGTGATAATGCCTTCAACGTAATTGGTTGGGGTTACTGTGTAGGCAATGCGAACACGTTGGCCCACCGCAAAAGCCGTTGCGGTGCTTGCTAGGTTAGTTGTAAACGTCAACGAACCTACACTGACCAGTGTTGATGTGCTGCTAGTTAACCCCGCATAACCAATTCCGGTGGGTCCTGTCGGCCCCGTAGCGCCCGCCGTACCAGCTGTTCCCGTAGGCCCAGTCGGCCCCGCGCTTCCTGCTGAACCCGCTGTCCCCGTAGGGCCTGTCGGGCCTGCAACCGTGGATGCTGCGCCCGTAGGGCCAGTTGGACCGGTAGGGCCAGCTACAGTGGAGGCAGCCCCGGTCGGACCAGTTGGGCCAGCTACAGTGGACGCTGCGCCAGTTGGGCCGGTAGGGCCGGTAGCACCCTGCGTTCCCGCTGAACCTGTAGGACCTGTAGGACCGGCCACGGTGGAATCTGCACCAGTGGGGCCTGTAGGGCCGGTCGCGCCTTGCACTCCCGTAGGACCGGTTGGCCCCGACACGCCCGTAGGACCGATGGTCCCCTGCGGGCCGGTAGCGCCAGTAGCGCCGGTAGGCCCAGCAATGCCTTGCAAACCCTGCTGACCAGTGGGGCCAGTCGGTCCGGGGATAGTTGATGTTGGGCCAGTAGACCCGGTAGGCCCCGTAGACCCCAATGGGCCTTGCGGCCCAGTAGGTCCAGTAGGACCAGCAACTGTTGAATTTGGGCCGGTCGGGCCAGTGCTTCCAGTGGGTCCAGTAGGCCCTGCAACCGTTGAATCTCCACCGGTTGGGCCGGTCGGGCCGGTAGCGCCCGTAGAGCCTGTAGGTCCAGCTATTGTGGATGCAGCACCCGTAGGCCCTGTGCTTCCAGTAGGCCCTGTGTTTCCTGCGGGGCCTGTTGGGCCAAACCCACCAGAAGGACCAGTCGGACCCGGTACTAACCCTGCAATTGCGCCTGTTGTGGTGCGTTTTGAAGTTCCGGCTTGCACAACTTCCAGCTGTTCCGCCCCGCTAAGGGAGGTTGCCGCTGGAAGGTTTGGAATTTGTGCATTTGCCACTGCATTACACCGAAGTTATGGTCTGCCAAGCAGAACCTGTGTAAACACATAACTTGCCAAGAGTTGTATCAAAAACGATGCGCCCAGACCCGGCGCTAAGAGCGTTTTTTTGCGCCGTAGTAACATTCTGCGCTACTGTCAACGTAGCAAGATTGGCAATTTGCTGCGTAGTGCATCGAACAGAAGTTCCAGCCTGAACAATTTCAACTTGCTCAGTCCCCGAAAGCGATATAGCTGCCCCTAGATTGGGTATCTGTATATTACTAGCGTATCTAGGCATCAGAGGGGTCCTGTCTTGGGCACTTCATCGAAGCCGTAGGGCAAGCTTGGATCATTAATAACATACCCACCAGTGGTATATACCCCCGAATATACAGAATCATTAAGGTCAAACTGGGTCGCATTCACCACAGTAATGACCCACCTTCCGTTGGCGGGGACGCCATTAACATCGCCGATTATAACACGTTGGTTGGTAATAAATCCAGAAGTAACCGTAACAGTGATTCGGATCAAACCGGAGCCATTATCAGCAACGGTAATGATATTGCGGTAAGTAACTGCATTAGGATCGGTGCCCGGCTTCTGGTTGGTTCCGCCGGGAGCTTCACCAGTTTGCTGGGTAACACGGGTCTTATCAGGCACCGTACCATCAACAGTGGTAACACGGGTGTCACCTTGTTGGATCGGGATACCCGTTGCCGGATCTTTTGCGTTATACCCAGATACCTGACGACGATCAATCTCATCCCAAGCATAAGGCTCAACACGGGGGTTCACAATCGGCACAGGATCAGCCGGTATAATAATAGCGCGAAGTTGTTCTTGAGGGGTATCGTAACACGTATCACAAACCAAAATACGCTTGTTAATCAGGGATGCACCAGCCCAATCAAATTGCCATTTAAGATCAACATGATTGTACCATAGGGAACACCTATCACAGATACCAAAAGCTCTGGGATTTCTAGCATCTGTTTTTGCGCGGCCCGATTTGGAAGCGTATCCCATAGCTCCCCCTTATCGGAAATATCCAGAAATCATAGGTGAGATATACTGCTGCGCCGTTTCCACGTTTTGGTCGGCTGCAATCTGATACGATTCATCTGCCATCGGCTTAATAGTCTGAGCCATTGCAGGAGACCATATTTGAGCAAGCCGATAAGCAAGTCCATAAGCAAACGCCTCTAGCCATAAGTATGGGACATCTACAGTTGTCCCATTGGACAAGGCTGAATCTTGTATTTGCACAACACGGTAATACTTTAGATATTGCGGCCCATTGTCAGTATTTGGCACAGGCCAAATTGTAACAGTAGGCTGTAACAAACGGTCAAACCAAAACACTGTTGGGAAGCCCTGCTGTTCCTTATTAGGATAGCTGGCATATTCCGTGCGGCTGATTGGAAGAATAATTCTGTCGATGTTCGCGCCGGATGCGTCACTGGTTAGGTAGGCATCCAAAATAACCACAGTGTTTGCTTGTACGCTGTAGCTACTTTGGCCTGTTACCAGAGGCACGGTCACAAGATCGACATTCCAAAGGTTAACCCCTTGGTTAGACCACCGGGCACACAGCATATTAGCTGCCATGCGGGCGCTCTCAAGATGCTCTTGCAAAATGGCAGTATTGCGAACACCGCACAGATTAAAAGCATATAGAGTCAACTCACCAAGGGATGGGTTGAAGTTGAAAGTCCCGGTGGTTGCCATGTCAGACTACCTTACAGTGAGCCGTCGTTCTTAATAAGAACACCACCAATGTTGATGCTGACAACCGCCGCAGTTGCGGCACTTGAGGCAATCTGCCAACGCAAATCAGTCTTCTCGGCATAGGGCAACGGAAAATGCCGCATAACCTCATAAACAGTGTTAAATGGGGTCTGTACAATGATCTTTTGAACACCCGCAGAAGAATTGGTTATGGCCCGATAGGTTGTATAGTTAGCAGTATTCCCATTGAACGAAGAATAAGCGCCATACCTTTGTCCATAAAACGTGTAGCCAGCCGGAACAGTAAACACAGCCATTTGTGTCTGCCCGATGCTAGACGTTGTTGCATTGTAAACGGCAGTGTTGATCTGGGCGTAAATGGTTCCGCTATTGGAAAGAGTAATAACGCCAACAGGGTTTGTCGCGCTACCGCTAGAGACAGCCATGTTGTTGATGCGGAAATACTGGTTAACCGTAGGGACGTTGGTAGTGCCGTTCAACGCAAGCGTTTCAGAGATAACTGCATAGTTAGCATCAAGGCCCGTAATAGTGATGGAAGCGGTGTCACCGGCAGAAGCACTGACAAGTTGCATAGTCAATGCAGAACTAGGAAACACATATTCTGTGCTGCCCATGTTTTCCCAAACAGTGCGGAACAAGCCAGCAGTTGCGGCAGTCGTTCCGTTGGCAAATATATTCCGTTCAGCATGAAAACTAATCTGGTCGCGGGCAACTTGAAGCTCAAATGGTTCAAATGTGCCAACGCGGGTAATAGACTGACTGACAGCGCCGGTAGATGTAAAAGCGGCCATTTTTAGCTCCTTTTGCCAGCCCTAGCGGCGGCGGCAGTTTCATGGTACGAACCTCTTTCTTTAAGGTAGGCAGATGCCTTTTCTAAAAGAAGTTGGCTGTCACGGGCCATCCCAAGCATTGTATTGCAAGACAAGCAAAGGATACCCCTAAATTCTCCAGTTTCGTGATTATGATCAATTGCATAACCCCGACGCCTGTTATTATACACCAAAAGATCGGGAAGCACTTCTTCGCAAATAGCGCATCCGCCATTTTGTTTTTCAAGAGAATCGTTAAGCTGTTTAATTGTTAAAGAATATTTATATTTTAGGTGCTGCTCAAGACGCTTTTTAGGAGTTCTGCTATCCCACCTATTTTTTTGACGGTCCTTAGTGCATTCAATGCAAAGGCTTTGCCCTTTCCAAAAATTACCTTCAATAGGTTTATTGGATTGGCAGCCATTGCAGTGTTTGAGGGAAGGCATAGTTACTACATTCATTTAGGCTTCCCCGCCCGTGCTGCCGCAATATTGTCAACAGCGTTTGGATAGGGACGCCCTGCGGCGCGAGCCCTAGCCTTAGCAGACTGAATTTGCTTGCGATCAAGATGCTTTTTTTGAGCATCCTTAGGGGCTTCTTTTTCCCAAAACGGCTTGTCCATTTTAGCAATCCCACTTTCGCAGTGATTTATTAATACGGCTGTCAGGATCGGCTGCCTTGGCAGAACCAGTCAACTTCCGTTTCATGCCGGTCATTCTAGCACAGAAGCTATCCTTTCGGGAACCACCTTCTGGCTGGGGGCGTTTAATATCATGGCCTTCTGCCTTCAAGGAAGCGCGGCCTTTGTCATTTAGGCCACCAGAGGCAGACTTGCCTTCTTTTCTAGTCCAAGCACCAGACATCTATGTCTCCTAGAAAAACGGGGGCACTAGGCCCCCGCTAACTACTGACCAGAACTTTCGTCCTATTTACTCTACAATGCTACCCGAAACATCGCGACCGGGGGCAGGAGAGCCCTTGGCGGCAGACGAAAGCGGGCTCATGTTAGAACCAGTGCGGCCACCGGACTTGCGGGGCTTGCGGCCCGCATGGTGCATGGCGGACTCGCCGTCAACCTTGCCCATCGTCTTGCCACCACGCTTGCGAGCTTCGGCTTCACCGAAAATCTTAGGCGCAATGTTGCGGCGCTCCGGCTTATCGGCAAGATCCTTCGCGGCGTCATTGACACCCTTCATGGACCCACCGTCCTTACGCATTTTACGACTCTTCATAAGAGCCTCCTTTAGGCTTGCGTTACGCCGAACAGACCGGCAATAGAACCGACGTTCGTCACAGGGGAGTTTTGGTAGAAGAACAGACGCTTGGTCTTGTCCGCAACCGACTGAACCGCATAAGTACCGCGAACGTCACCAGTCGTTGTGGTGGCGGGCGAAGTAGTCACCGCAGCGGTGTATCCGGTCGAAGCCGTAATGCCCGTGGCATTGTAGTTAAGAACCACATCACCAAAGAAATCAGAGCGGATCGGGAAGCCAAATGTGTCAAGCGTACCAACGGAGTAGTTGATGGCGTCAGTCGCATTCGGGACAACCGAAGCGATGTACTTGAACGCCTTCTTGCCGCTGACGGTGGTGCTGGCAGCCACAGGGCCGATCAGTTCAGACATCGGGACGCCATAAATGTCGTAGCCCGAAACCAAGAAGCTAACCGAACCAGAAGCCGAAGCCGCGCCCGTGACACTAACTGCGCGGGCACAAAGCGCCTGCGGGTTCCACATTTCAATAGTGCCAGCTTGACCCATCGGAAGACGAAGGGAGGCATTGCCATTGGTGGAGCTAGAAGTCACGCCCGTGATGGTGGTGGACGAAACAGTCGTTGAACCAACAACCGAATACGTTCCAGCGCCACCAGTGGGGCCAGTCAACTGGGCAGTGATCGTCGTGCCAGCGGTAACGCCCGTGCCGGAAATGGTCATTCCGACAATGATAGTTCCAGTCACGCTGGAAGCAGTCAGAACGCCGGAAGCCACAACGCCCGTGAAGGACGCAAGACCATCAAGCATCAGAAGACCACTAACCAGAAGACCGGTGTTGTAGTTAATCGTATATTGACTAACTGCCACACCAGTGGTGGTGGAATTGGACGAAACCAAGGTCATCGCAGTGCCAGACACCACGTTCGCAGCAGCCGCAATGGCGGAAGTGCTGAGAGCGTAGGGCTGATAGTTCAACGTCTGGATGTTGGACGAACCCAAAAATCCAGCCGTGCAAGCACCAAAATCCTGACCGGGCTGATAGGTGAAGGGAGCGCGGGGATCAAGAATCCCCGTGCCGTTGAAGAAGAGAGACGTGCCCGCCTCTGGGTTGTAGTCAGGAAACTGACCTTGCCCAAAAGAAACTACGGGGCCGGAGAATGCGCTAACAGACATCTACAGTCTCCGTTCTTAAGAGGTGGGGAAGGAGCCGAAGATGGAACGCCAGTTATAGTAACCGAAGCTGTAACGCTCGTAACCCTTGACAAGAAGATTGTCAGTGACAAAATCGACTTGCATATCGGATTCAAACTTCACGCGCTCCATGTACGACAGGCCGTCGATGTTGGTCAGCAAGAACCAAGCATAGGCAGAGGTCAAGAAGTCGTTGACCATGTAGCCTTCGGGAAGGCCACCAGCCGTCATCATAATGGCATTGACGTCATTGTCCGCAGTACCCGGACGGAGTTCCGTCTTGGTGAGTCGGATAGCAACCGGCTCAAGCTGCGGGGGAACAATGAGCTTGCGGCCACGGGCGAACACCTTCAGGCCAGCCTGATCCTTGAAGTTCGTGCGGATCGCAATCATCGCGTTCAGCAGGGTAGCTTCGTTCAGATCAACCTGAGTGGAGGGCGTATTGGCAACCGTACCACCGTCAATTGGATGCGAAGCGGAGCAAAGAGCCACACCGTCACCACCGATAGAAGCGTTATAGGTCGTCGCCGTGTTCAGCAAGTTAGCGCCATAGATTTCCTTCGTTTGCTGGAAGGACTCAATGAGGCCAAGGTTCGACGGAGCAAACTGGGTCTTGTACAGGTTGTCGTCAATCGCCTTGCGGGTAATCGCATACCCAAGGGCAATTTCCGTGTGCTCCTGATTGTAGACGTAGCGTTCGCCAGCGCCGTTATCAAAGGCAGTCTGACCGCCTTCAGTCTTAAGCTGGGCCAAGCCAAGGAAACGCATCTCAGCGGTGCGCTCCAGAGCCATCTTTGACTCATGCTTGGTGAAGATCTTGTCGTACTGCGACGGGATCTGCTCATACTTACCTTCAACGCCCCGGAGACCGGGAAGGAGAAGGTCTTTGATAGCCGAAAGATTAACAGCCATTGGTCCTTACTCCTTAAATGCCGGTAAGCTGCTTGGTGGAGACGTTGTTGAACGCAACGACAACCCAATCATAAGCCTGCCCGTTGCTGTTGGTGCCCTGCGACCCCGGAGGGAAGTCGATCAGGCTGATAACGCGGAAGGGAAGCGTGTTAGTGGTGTTAATGGTGGACGTATCAAGATACGCACCAGAAATACCGCTTGCGGTGTTGCCCGTGCCGATGGCAAAGCCAATGTTGGCATTGATGTCGGTGGTGGCCACGCCGGTCGCGTCGGACTGAGCAACCCACTTGGCATTCGGGTCATTGACAATGTAGCCAGTCACGGTGTTGCCGGAAGCAACGTCCGAACCGGGCCAATAGTTCGACCAAACGGTGCGCTTCTGGGCAACCGACAAATACTGGCAACCAACGAAGATACCAGCAACCTGAACGGAGTTAGAAGAAGCCTGCACAACGTAGCCGTTGGAATCGGGGGCAACGGGGTCGCCGAAGAAGATATTGGTAGCATTATAGACAATACGAACGGCAATCTGCTCATAGGTCGGGGCAGAACCAGTGCCGCTGAATTGACGGAAACCAAAAGGCGCGTTTGTATTCGCCATTGGAATTTTCCTTCTTACAGGGAGGTCCTTCGCCACACGCCGGGGCAGCTAGGAACCGGGGAAAGTTTAACCTTCACGCCGGGGAAGGTGGAGTCCAATAGGATTCTAAATAAAATAATACTTTAATTTTTAAATAAGTAAAGGGCCACCCATAGATGACCCTTCTTTTTATTGCAGTAAATTGCAATTTTAATCTTTAGGGACAGGAATTGCTTCGTAAGCCTTATTAATTACCGGGCGAACGCGAGCATCATCGCGGGTCAAAGTACCTTCGGGAGTCGCATTAAGCTGCGCTTCCTTCTGCCTAACCTGATTTTTAGCCTTCCTATATTCAATTTGGCGGGCTTCATCAGAAATAACAGCAGGGCGCATCATTAATGTCTGGCCCTTTCGCTCAATAGTCGGGTAATTACCCATGCCCGGCATCATTTCAGGATGACGGGTAGTAGGAACTGCTTCCCAACCCATGCGGGCCAAATGAACCTGATAGGCAGGATCTTCCTGACCAAGCACAGTCTTCCGCTTCCACTCATATTCCCAGCCATCTGGTGCCTTGGGGGCGCGGAATTCGTCCGTTCCCTCATCCATTTCGCCCAAATGGCCCCGAATTTCGGCGGCACGGCGGGCGGCAGCAACGCGGGGATCTTCTTCGCGCAACGCAGGGCGCATAGCAGGGCGGTCAGCTTCACGGGTTTCCATAACTACCTTTTCCTCTTCAACTTCAGCCCGGATAACCGGGGTTTTCGGGGGGCGACCACGGCGGCGGGCCGGGGCTTCGGATACAACGTCCATTTATTCCTCCTACTGGCGGGCTTCGCCTTTTACCTTGTTGCGGTAGTACTCTTGGGGAGTAATGCCACTGATTTTGGCAGCTTCTACTTCCGCAGCGGTAAGGGTAACAACGCCAGACCGATTAGTGCTGGTCCCAGAACGCGACACCGGAGCCGAAGGAGGCGACGAACGCTTCTGGGTAGGCTTGGCAGAGTATTCCATCGCATCATCCAAACCGGGGATGGCGCGCTTAGACTCACCAATGCCAAGACGGTTTTCGACAAACTTAAAATACGCATCTGATTCGGGGATGATCCCATAATCAACGGCATCTTCATGAGCGCGGGCCATCACGCGGATTGAGCGCGAATCAGGCAAATGTTCACGGTTTGTTCGCAACCACTCAGCAGAACGTGGAGTTACCTGATTAATCAGGGAATCAACATTCATTTCACGCGGCTGGGGGGCTACAGGCTGACGCGGAGTATTCCGCATTTCCTCATAACCGCTTTCCAGCTGGCTCAACTTGTTGAAATTGACCTGCATTGCTGACTGAATATCAGTAGCCTTGTCAAAATCACCGATTGCCATCGAATCACGCAAATGAGCCTTCAGGATTTCCTGATCCCGCTTTACGCTATCAATTGCGCTGGCAACAAGATGCATATTGGTGTCAGACACCTCACCATATGCCGCCTGCGCCTTTTGGTCAGACACGCGGGCGCGCTCTTCAGCTTGCTCACGGGCTAGACGCTCTTGCTCAAGACGCGCATTAAGCTCCTTAAGAGCCGAATCAACGTCTTTCCCCTTTTTAGGGGCTTCAACTACTTCAATTTCCTGTTCTTCAGCTTTCTTAGTGTCAACCTTTGGGGCGTCATCCAAGATAACTTCAACAGTTTCTTCCATATCAGACATAATAGACTCCATAATTACCACACACGGTCAGGCTGATCGACGCGGGCCTTGACATTAACATCGTCAATCATCCGGCAAAGGACGCCATTGACGGTAATGCTCCAACCATCTGAAGGCCGGAAGACAATCCAATCACCTTCGTTGATTTCCACATCCCCAAACCACTCACCCGACTTGTCCACAAAGGCAGATGGCCCCATCTTGACCACCAAACCAACCTTGGACTGAAACCGATCTTCATCAGTTGTTTGACTGGTTAGGATAATTCCGCTTTTTGTCTTCTGAGGGCGGATATAAACCGCCACCAGCATTTGATTGTTAAATACTTCAACACTACTAAGGTCGCCAAGTTCTTTTACCAAAGCGCCTGCGGGATCAACTTCATGATCCATAGTCATAAACGGCATACTAACCCCCTTCTTTGCCACTTAACGTAGCGTTTACTTCTTCGCAAAGCTCCAATGCCGTGCGAAGTCCTTCTATTCTTCCTACTTGGTGCTTGTAAGAAGAAAAGTCAAACCCTTCTACTTGATGAAGACTTACTAAAGCCTCTTTAAGGCGGTCTATTTCCATTTTAATCTGTTTTGTCAGCTCAAATTGATAGAAAGCTTGCTGTGTTAACATCTTTAACCGCCCCCTGACGGTTCCCCTTGGTTGATTGGACGGTAGCGTAAAGGGGGGTTACGCTACCGTCCGGTTGCCGACTACTTTATCGTCGCCAGCAATTACTTACCCTTCTGGATCTCAGTTTTTTCCAAACGGCCCTCACCCGAACCAGCACCCGCATCCATATCCTTATAGGAACGGTAGGTACGGCCACCAGACTTGCGGGGCATGGGCAGGCCACCAGCGGGAGCGCCGCCAGCGGGAGGGGCGGGCATCGGCATGGGCATACCAGCAGGCATACCGCCACCAGCGCCGGGCGGGGGAACAGGAATAGGCATTGGGGGAGGCGTAGGGCCACCCATACCGGGAGGAGTCATGTCGCCAGCGCCAGCGGGCTTGCCAGCACCAATGATGATGTTGATGTTGGTCTTACCCTTGCCAGCCTTGCCGCCATCGGCGCGGGCAGTGCGACCACCGGGAACTTCACCGGGAACCTTACCGGGGTAGCTGGGGCCAGTAAACACGCCGCCACCAGACTTACGGGCAGTGCGACCGCCAGATTTCAAGCCCTTCATGGATTCCTGCTTGTCGTGCTTCTCATCCATCTTGGATGATTCCCACTCCTTCATGGACATTCCATGCTTCTTGGCCAGTTTCTTATCCTGCGCCTCATCCTTGGCAGAACCCTCAAACTCAGCCATGCCGCCCTTCTTCAGGCCAACCGCACGGGCCGGGGATAGGGAACCCTTTTTGACGCCGCCAAAGTTCATCAACGCGCCGGGAACGCCAGAAGTTTGCTGGGCGTCCATCATCATTTTGTTAGCGCCAGCCATCGGGCCACCAAGGGCCTTCTTGGCAGGGCCGCCACGCTTCATGCCGCCAACATGCTTTTCGCCCTCACGCTCTTCATTAGCGTCTTTGACGTTGCGGTTAATCTTGGCATTAGCGTATTCAGTGGGCTCAGTCCTGCCGCCAGACTTGCGGGGTTTTTTGCCCATGTCTGCTTTGGCAGGCTCACCAATGACTTTGCCGCCCTTTTTGAAGCCCCTACGGCTGATCGGACGGAGGCCCGTCTTCACATCAGCCTCCAGCGGCTCCGCAGGGGACCAGTCAGCAGAAGAAACCATTTGGCCCTTTCCGGGCGCAGCAAGGTTCTTAGCCTTAGTTTTCATGGCCTCACGGGCCTTTTTCGCCATTTCGTACATAATAACTCCTAGCTAGGTCTATCCGGGCGTCCCCGGTGCTGCGCTAAACTTGGGCAGCTTCAAGTTATACTTTACTTTACCACACCCAATTTCTTTGCAACAGCCTTGTTTTTGCCCTTTGTATGCTTGTTGGCAATCTTTAATGCTTTTTGTACAGCAGCATCATTTGGGCGGACATGTTTCTTAAACCGGATAAACCCGCCACGCTTTTCCCCACCACCCCCATCTCCACCGCCACCCCCATCTCCACCGCCACCCCCATCACCACCGCCCCCACCATCCCCGCCCCCGTCGCCCCCGTCGCCCCCCTCACCGCCGCCATAGCTGCCATCACCGTCCGCGCCTGAGCCGCCCCACCCCCCCCAGCCACCGCTATCTGTTCCACCTTCTGCTGTAGCCCCTTCAGCAGCAGCGGCTGCTGCGTCAGCATCATCTTGCGCAGCAGCTAATGCAGCAGCAAGGCCGGGGTTATCGCTGAAGTTGGATTGGGAAATTCCCATGCTAGTATCAACATCAGGGGCCGTTGCAGGAGCAGAAGGTGCATCAAGGGCAGACGGCGCAGCAGGGGCCGCAGCAGGGGCAGCAGCAAACGACCCAGTTTCGCCGCTAATTGTTTGGTCCTGTGCAGTTTCGCTAAACGGCAACCCGCCAATAGTTGGCCCCACCATGTCTGCTGGGACATCTGCAAGTTCTTCAGCAGTTGCAAAAGACGGAGGCGCAGCAAATGATGGTGACTGGATGCCCGGCATTGTGCCTTTAGACAGTGATCCTGCGGGCGCGGCAGTAGATGGCGTTGCCCCATAGGGGTTAGCGCCGGGAACTGTCACATTGCCCATAGCATCAAATGTAGCTTGATTGTTCTGTGGCCCCGGACCAAGTGCGCCAAATGGACTTGAAGATTTGCCCGCAGATGCTGCTGGCGTGGCTGCTGGCGTTGATCCTATTGTATTGAGAGCATTGCCAACTTGGGCACCAATGTGAGTACCAAGAGCAGCTGGATTTGCAGCGGGGGCATTTGTAGCCGCAGGCTGCCCCGTATACATGTTGCCAAACTGGTTTGGTGCAGGAGCAACAGACGATGTTTGCACCGATCGCGTAGAAAGCGGCGCTTCAGCCACTGGCGCAGGAAGGTCATAAGACTCCACCAATCCAATGGGGGCACCGTTAAAAGAGAAACTAGGGGCCGCAGCCGTTCCGGGCGTTATGCTGCCCGGTTCTGTGGCATTAGTAGATGTTGAAGACATTATTCCTTGTGGCGTGGCAGTATCTGGCGTGTATGAACTTGTTGTAGCCCCGTCACCGCCGCTTCCCGGTAATTCATACAACCCAGTCTTGGATAGTTCTGGTTTTACAAGATCATCTGAAGTCGGGGTTGCCCCCTTGGGTTGAGGTGCGGGGTTGCCTTTTGCGCCTTTGTACAGATCGAACTGTCCTACTGGTATGTTTGTCTTCCTACCAGCTATATCAGCCATAAGCCGGTTATAGGCTTCTTGGCCGTAAAAGGGGCTTCCTCCTGTAGCGTAGTGGTTGCGGGCAACCTCAATTGCACTATCAACATTGCCACCATTCTGGTAGGGTTCAGGAAGTTGCATTTTTTGATATTCATCCAAACTTCTGGTTTGCGGAACAACACGCAAATCTTCCGGCAATCTTTCAGAAAACATCATTTTTAATCTTTCATCTTTATATGGTCTCCAATACGGAAGTTTTTCTTGGATGTTAGAAATCATTTCAGATTTAATTGGGTAAGATGGCTCAAGCCTAACCAAAGAAACTGGTTCATTAATTTTTTCAAGTGCCAAAGATCTATGGCGGCCTTCATGCCCAACAATTGCTGGAATGTTTTGAATTTCACCAAATGTAAGGTGGGGAACGTCCGAAAAACCACCAGTTTGAGGTAATTTGGACAAGGATCGCACATAAGCATTCCATGCTTTTGATGATCCCTCTTTGGCTATTTTTGATTCTTCTGTAAGAGGAGACGCAAACTTTGCAAAGTCCTGTGGCCTCATAGTCATCAAAAGGCTTTCATCTCCCATTGGGCCAACAAAAGCTTCGCGAAGAGCATTCGGTGTGTAAAGTTTTTCTAAATTAGGTATTTCATCTGCCGCCCTTTCTAAACGACGGGCAGCAACAATTCCACGATCATTTTCAATTTGCTGCATAAGTTTTTTTATTGGCCCCGACCCAAGTACTGTTTCACCGGCCCTTGCAGAAACGCCGCCCATGCCACCAGTTAGGGCAAACCCAGCCAAATCAAATGCGTCAGCTAAATCTGCATCAGAATGTGGGTCAAACGACCTATTTCCAGCCAAAATATCACCGGGCATTTTAGCCAAGTCTACTGCCCGGTTAAATTTACCTTGAAGATATTGGCTCAAAACTTCTTGATTGTAATCAGTGTCATAGTTTTCTTCTACAGGGGTTATATTGGCGGCTAATGATTGGGGAGTAATGGGACGCCCGCCATCAGCATAACCAGTACGACCGGTAATGCCTTTAGCAAGCTTGATTGCTTTCTTGGAGGACTTACCAGTCATGACCAACCCCGTTTTAACGCGAACGAATCATGTGGTGAATGATTTCCAGCGCCTTGTGTAGTGCAGCATCCTTATCGGGCTTGCCGCTAACGCTACCGCCGCCAGCCTTGCCCTCCATAGCCATGCGGGCCTTGTCGGCACGGAAGAAGTCGGCGGCATTGTCGCCGCTTCCATAGTTTACACCTTGCCCGTCTTCTTTAACAACGCGCTCACCCGTGGACTGGTATTCTGGTCCACTGAAAAGACGGGACAAAATTCCGGGGCGTGAAACATCTTGGCCAGAAGTTAAATCAATTGGTTTCCCAGCATTAAAATTTGAAGATGCCGCAGGACCGGATAAACTTCTTTTAGCCAACTGTACTGGGCTAGAAGAATATGCCCCCATCTCATTAACGCCTGCCGAATCATTGCGGTTATAATTATGAACAGCACCAGCGGGGTAAGCAGATAGTTCATCTACGCCCAATGTATTTGTGCGGTCCATACCACTAGTTGGGTGGCGAACCCCAAAAAGATTTGGGTCCAAATGTCCCTCATCTACATCAACAGGAGCTTGGCGGCCCATTACACCCACGCCGGGGCGCGTCATTGCGCCCGCAAGAATGGTCCCTGTAGCTACAGGAAGGCTCATGGGGTTTGCGGGCAATGGGTTTGCCGCCGCAAATGATTTTTGCATGGCTGCGATTTCATCGGCATTCATTTCGCGTGGCATACCCTCCCTAGCGCGCTGGGCCGCCGCATCAATAGCGTTTTGCACCGCTGAATTTTGACGGGTTTGTGCAGTATCACCCGCAGCATTTTTAATGATGTTATCAATATGAGCTTGGCGCGCAACATTTTGAGAATAAGCTTGGCCGCCCATTTCAGGGTTGCGGGCGCTTCCGATAGGTGCCTGCACAGGCCCAATAGACCCTTCGGAGGGCATAGACTCATATCGCATAGCATATTGGGTTGTAGGATTTACTTTAGGGGTAGGGGCGGAAGCCCTTGGCCCACCTACTGTTGCAGCACTATTAATGCCAAGATAGTCCAAAAATTCGCGCATCCGGCGTTGTTCTGCATTGGCGTATCCAGTATCACCTGTTGCTGCTTCTACGCCCGCCCCATAGGCTCCAGAAGCCCCTCCAGTCACCGCGCCGGGTACGCGGGAAACCGCGTTCAAAGCTTTTGCAACGGGGTCCATGTATTTGGACATTGTTGGATAATTGGCGCGGTCTTGTTCAGACACACCAGAAAGCGGTTGGCTCCCAAAACCTTCCGTCACACCCTCCACAAATCTATTGCGGTCTTGCTTGGGGGCGGCAGGGGCACTTGGAACAAGAACAGTATTTCCATCTGCATCCCGCGCAAGTTCGTATGATTCTTGCCGTGGCGCAGCTTGTTGTGCCGCCATTCTAGCAGCCATTTGTTTTGCCAAAGCTGCATTAGAAGCAGTTAGATCGGGGTTGCTAGCCGTCAGCCTACCTTTGGGCGCGGCCCCAAAAGACCTAGCCAAGCGAAGAGCTTCCGGGTTAGAGTATTGGTCGTCGTACCGGTCAGCCATTACAATTCTCCAGTCTGTGTGCCATCAAGAGTTGGTTCGTTTTGCTCCAGCCGCTGCAACATGTTGGGGTCAACAATAGACTCCGCAACTTGCAGACCAGCGGGGTTACGAATCAACTCTTCAGCAAGCTTGATAGTGGCAAGACGCTCGCGGCTTTCCCGGTCCCTCTTGCGGTTAATTGCGTCCAACGCTGTATCTTGTGCGCGCTGGTCAACTTCGTTCTGGCGAACTTGAAGATCGGCCATCTTGGCCGGGTCGCCTTGGCTATTTCCCATTTCCATTTGAAGGCGGGCCTGATCCAATTGGATCTTAGCGTCCGTCTCCTTAGCACGGGTCTGGCTATCCATCATACGGGCCGCAGCATTGCTCTTTTGGTTCTGCATGTTGGCCATCGCCTGAATAAGTTCAGGCGGCGGATTGGCTTGGGCAGACTTGGGTATCATGAACTGCGAAGGATTAGACCAACCAAGGGCTTGCAACGCCGCTGTATCAACTGCAATCGGGTCATACAGCGACGGGTTAGAAGCTACCAGCTGCTTCAAAGCCATAACCTTCATCAGGCGCTGCGTTTGGCTAGAAGTATTGGGATCGGCCTGCGGAACAAAGTAATAATTGTCCAAAGCTTCCGTAAACGTCTTTTCATCCCACGGGAACGCAGGCTTGCGGGCCTTAATCCAAAATGCTTCGGGATGTTCCCTAAAGCATTCAACCAAAAGCTCAAATTCTTCAGCCTGCGCGGCATGAAGGCGTTTGTGAACTGAATTAAGGATCTTTTGTGCCTGTTCAATCAACGCTAACGTAGTGCCAACCGGCGCATCAGCACGGCCCTCACCCACAGCAGCCTCAGAAGTTCCGCCAACACGGGCACCCGTGTCTGCCATCTGTGTGACAAGGTTCATAAGCGCCCCGGACGGCTCTTTATAGGGCAACGGCATAATGGCTTGCGAGATCGGCATACCATTTGTCTTTACCAGCGCACCACCACCCGGAGGAACGCGGAAAATGTTAGTATTTTGTCTAGCCCCAGTGTCGGCCATAAGGAAACCGGGGAAATTGTTATACATGCCAGCGTCAAGAAGCTCACGCCAAGCAGCGGTAATGGCATTTGTCGTATTGCCAAGTATATGTAACAACCCAATATCATAAAAACCCATGCCGGGAACAAAAGTATATTTAACAAATCGTTTTTTAGCTGTCGGAAGATCATCGTCATCTTCATCATAATTGCGAACAAGTGACAAAATGGTCTGGGAAGACACATCTATAGTTGCAATGTACGGTATCTCCAAACCAGAAGGTTTACCTTTGTGCTTATGCTCAAAGCCGGGCACATCTAGTTCGCAATAAACCTCATAAATCTCGCGATCCCGGTCTTCTGGGTTAAATGCATCAAACGAAATGCCTTGTTGGGCGTTCTTTTCACGTTGAACACTATCCAGATCGGGCATCTTGGGCGTGGATAGGTCCATATCCTTGTACACACCAAGAATTTGTAACCTTTTGACCGTACTGGGGCGCATAAACGACCTATGCGTAATGCGCGTGGCGTTAGATAGGTCAGTAGCCGAATTACTGACAATCAAATCGTTGGCGTCGATGCTTTCTGACACCGGGCGGTTTCGCAGTGGGCAAAAATAAACCTTTTTGAAGCTTGTTCCGCCAAAACCAAGCATAAGCAACATGCGGTCGGTATCTGGGTAGTACTCACTAGCGGTCGCAGTCAGATAATGATTAAGATCCCGCTCCAGACAACCGGCTAATTGGTCATCTTGCAGGGTAGCATTGTTATTATCGTTGCGAACTTTGACCGGTCCATCTGTTGGAAGTAACTCAGACCGGGCATTCGCTTGGAAACGCAACACTGCTTCAAGCAGCAGCGGGTGGCGGACCTTACTCATGCCCTCAACCGGAGCGCCGTCAGACCCTCCCTGCAAACCGGGGATCTCAATCTTTAGACCAAGCAGCTTAATTCCTTGCGCCCGGTCCTCAATCCAATCCTTGCGGCTTTCAATGTCGTCCCGAATACCGCGAAGAAGGTCTTGTGCGATCTTGTTTAGCTGCCCATCGGCAACATCATCAACCAGATTGCGAAACCAATTGTCTTCGTCCCGCTCTTCTTTGTGGTCTTCAATTGGTTTGCCATCCAATGACACCGTGATCGACCCATCGGCGTGTTCAATCTCAAGGATTGCGCCTTTGTCATCAATTTTGGGGGTGTCTTCGCCGTCCTCAATGACCTCAACAATCATTTCACCGCCGTCCAAAGAGTCATCTTCGGGTGCGGGTTGCCGAATGTTGGGCATCAAGCCGGGGACCATAGGCATTATACGGTTTCCTTACCGGAAATCAGGGCTTCAACTTCTGCGACAAACCGACGAATGCCCTCTTGTGCAGCTATTGTATCCGATTTTGCCATAATTTCATAGACCCTAACATAGTCATTAGGCTCCTTGCCCCAGACTTCAACGGCAAACCTACCAATAGAAACAGGGGTTGCGGGCTTAATTACATCCACAACGGCGTTCGCAAGCACTTGATCCATGTATATCCCCAATGATGCTGGACAGCATTTGGAAACAATACATCATTTTTATTAAATTGGGTATAGCGGTTCGTAAGTATTATTGCCCTTGAACGTAAACCGGCTTTCGTTGTCCGCTTCCCATTCTTCGCCACGCATAATCGCGCCAGTATCGCGCAAATGGCGCATTGCCATGCTTACGGTGTCTACAAGGTCGTCATGTTTTGCTTTTGGAAACTGGCCTACTTGGGTAATTACCATGTCAGCCCATTGTTTGTTGGGGGCATATACCAGTCCTTCGGCAAACAAATGCTGGACGGAGTACAGTCTGGCCAATTTATCTTGGCTTTTTGGGTCAAACATGTGAACCCCAAATCGCTCATGCCCGTACATGCGCCGGATTTCCTGCGCTACGGAGAACCCAGCGGCTTTGTTTTCGATCAAAAGCACGTCTACTTTTAACTTTCGGCAAGTTTCTGACACTTTTTGAACTAGATCGTGCAACTCATGCCGCCCCTGCCATGCATACATAAGCATAACTTTAGGCGATACTTCAGTATAATTTCTTGCTGCATCCACTAACCCACCATGTCGGCCACCGGCATGGGTGGACGCTTGCACGGAAATGGCACTAGAAAACACCCCCCACACCGTCATGGCGGATGGGTCGTTTTCTGTTTTGGTGGTATATGCGGTATCTAATGTAGCAATTACTAGGTCCATGTTTGGGTAGTTGGGAGAATCCCAAGGTTGCCACCAGTCACGTTTAATAATACCGCCGCCTTTGGGTTCTGGTCTTTGCTGGAGCTGCCCCGCCGCGGCCCAAGGACCTAACTGCTTTTCAAGGATAGCAACTTCGGTTTCACCAAACCGCTCAGGCCATAAAAGCAAACCTTCGCGCTTTTCCAATTCAACTTCGGCTTCAAACGACACAGGGATACGGTCGCCATTTTTGGCAACACTAACCAGTGCTTCACCTTCATCATTTGTGCCACGCGGGTCATTCCAACCAATTGATGTTGCGGAGTGCCTGTTCCATTCGTATCGCATGGGCAAACACAAGTGTGTCCACTCACCCATGTTCTTTGACATGATATGTCCGGTTAGGTCTTCTTCTGAAAGCCTCTGCTGGATGACAACAAAGGCACCCGTTTTGGGGTCATTGAGGCGCGTGGACAGGGCAGAGTCCCACCAGTCAATTGTTGATGCGATGGTAGCTTCTGAGTGGGCTTCTTGCGCTGCATTGGGATCATCGACAACAATAATAGAGCCGCCTTCGCCAGTAAGTGCGGAGCCCACCGATGTGGAAAGACGCGAACCATTTTTGTCATTATCAAACCTTGTCTTGGTGTTTTGGTCACTGGTTAGTTTGAACCTATCACCCCACAAAGATTGATACCACGGGCTTTCAATCAAGCGCCTGCACTTAACCGAATCGCGCAACGCAAGCTGCTGGGCATAGGATGAGTGCAATAGTTGCACTCCCGGCCCAGAGGTAGGAGAGATCCACGGTTGTGCCCAGATCCATGCAGGAAAGGCGCAAGATGTAATAGATGATTTACCCATGCGGGGCGGAATATTGATGATTAGCCGCCTAATGTCACCATCAACAACGGCTTGCAAATGTTCCGCAATAGCTTCGATGGGCCACCCCTCTGTAAAAGGAGAGGCATCAATGTACCGCCAAGCATGTTTTAGGAACGTGTACAGGCTGTCTTCACAGTCTGCGCGGTCTAGTTCCTGCAACTGCCTTTCAATGTCGATATGCTTGCCGTCAAGGTCAAGCGTCGTCAAGCGGCGGCTCCGGCAAATCAATCCAATGGCTGAAGGGGTTTGCAGGATCAAGACCACCTTCGGAGGTCCACTGGTCTTCCCAGTCGTCCCACCAAGCAATTTCAATCATGTATCCATTCCATGCCAGAAAATCCCGGTCTTTGGGGGCAGTGTCAACAGTTTGCCAATCCATCACACATTCTCCTTTAGCTTCTTGCGGGGTCCACGGGGGCGAACAATTGCCCGTGGGTCCCCATTGGGAAGTTCATCTGTACGCATTTCTCTAGCACGGAGTATTATATTACAGACATGTCCACGGCATACGCCATAGACGGCAGAAATCTCAGCGGATGTCATTCCGCTGGCCCAGTCATTAAGAATTGCTTCCTTGTCAGCTTTCTTACGCATAATTCCCCCAGATGGCGGCATTATAACCCACCAATGGCTTTGACGCCAGTGTTAGGTCTTGCCACCGCCAAGAACTTTCAAATCAGCTGTCGGCGCTGATTTAATCGTAGATGTAACTTTCTTCATCATGGCATGAACGATGTCTTTGGTATCCGCCCCGGCTAGATTGTCGGCGCAGTTTGCCAACGAAACAAATGCCATCATGCGTTGGGCCAGCGGATCAGAATAGATGTCCGCGTCCTCAATGTCCGCAAGCATCACAATATCATCATCATCATCCATTGCCATTATCCTTCCCGGTAGCCAGCCAAGCGTCGTCATCTACTGGATTGTAGAGAGCGGGAGCTTTAGGCGGCGCATAAGCCCGTGGCGGTTCACGGTGGAAGCTGCGAAGTCGGTCGCTTTCTAGGCGCTCAATCCGCGTTTCCAATTTTATAATGATTCGGTTAAGCTCTATAAGCTCCCGCGCCATTGCGTCTTCTGCATCCATAACGCCATATTTAAGCCTAAACATGGACCGAAGTTCCTCCGTAAAAGGAGACATAGCATCTAACATCATCCGTATTTTTCCCCCAACTGATCCATGCTAATGAACTGGTGTGACACAATATGGCCACCTTTTACTACAAGGTCAAATATACCATACGACCAACCAGTGGTTGCGGTCCCGGCATATTTGGCAATGTATCCTTCTGGCATAGCAGATCCCAAATTCAAGACTTCTATGCTATTATTGACTCCGATCTTTGGTGCTTTCCGAAAGGCAGAACGATGCGTGTGACCATAGACAATGCTGTGAGTAGCATGATTTGCTATCTGATTTTCGGAGTTTGCGCCGCCATATGGTTTACCCATTATGTTCTTCGGTGCATGGGTAAAACCAACCCCATCAACAAATAGCCACTGGCCGTAGGCATGAAGTCTCCAGCGATACCGGGCGCATAGCTCTTCAAACTGTGTATACATTGTAGATACGGTTTCGGGGTTTTTGTTTTCGTAGCGGGTAATTCGGTCTTCATGGTTCCCGGCGGTCAACTCCATTGGAATGTCTAGATCACCTAGTTCTTTGTAGAAATAACACATCGCTTCTTCGCAGCTTTCTAAGTCTGCTTTGAAGGATGGCCTACCAGCATGTCCAAGGGAACCAAGCGTTTCATGGGCAGACACCGAATCAAACGAACAGAAGTCACCAATCTGAATAATTCGGTCAGGCATTACTTCTCGGCAATGGCGGGCCATCCATTTAAATCGGTCTTTGTTCATACCGGGCTGGTCATGGGTATCGCCAATTGCGATGATTCGGGTGCCGGAAGACTTACCAGAAACAAACCGGGGTTTAGTACCGGATAGGATAGACACACGTTGCTTAAGCTTTACAACTTCATCTTCAAGGGCTTTAACTGTAAATATTGTCTCACTAACTCTAATTCCTATTTTGTTGCCCATTCGATGCCGGTAGGTGCTTTCAGCTAGGCCAACGTATTTGGCAGCTTGCCGAATGCTACCTTGTTCTTTCACAAGGTCCTGCATTTGCTCTGCTGTCATTTGCATATAAAGCTCCAGCCGGGTGTCTCTGATAACACCCTACACAATAAATTGACGCCACGCTAGGGGTTGACGTTATTTAATTGACGACACCATACCTAGCCAGTAATGTATTGACGCCTACTGGTGTTTGCCCGTGCCGGTCACATCGAAAGATAGGCGCTCTGCAAAAGGGGCAACGGACTTTATCCCGCGTCGTCCAAAGGTAGGACATCTGACTTTGACTCAGGCAATCGTGGTTCGAATCCATGCGCGGGAACCAAACAAGGGGGTAGTCATGAAGTGGAAGCCGATCAAGAGTGCGCCGAAAGATGCAGCGGAGTTGCTGCTGTGGGCTGAAGGCAAACTCACCAATGAAGGGGTGGCTTGGATGGGTATCTGGGAGCCCGAAGACGAACAGTGGCATGTGCTGGGATATGACATGGTGATTAATCCGACGCACTGGATGCATATCCCGGAGGGGCCGAAGGTGGTTAAAGAATAGGCAGGGGGACCCCGGTAAAGGTCACTGGGTAGTTCGGTTATCAAAAAGACACATTCTAGCCTCATTATCTTTCTTCCCATTCCGCCGTGCGGAAAGGTCTAAAAGGAGAGAAGCATGAAGTGGCTTATCGAAAAGATCATGTCCTATCCAGTTCCTAACAAGGAGTTCGGACTGTTCTACATCCCCGGCTTTGAGTGGGTTGCTGAGTTCTGCAACAGCAACGAAGAGAACGATGGTTGCGTCCTTGGCGAAGTTGAAGGCGACTACCGTGGTTTTGGCTCCACCCCCGAAGAGGCTCTGGAAGACCTGATCGAAGAGCTTGAGCTTTGCGATTGGGAAGACGCGGAAGAGGATGAAGAGGAAGAGGAAGCCTAACCTACGGTTCAGGCACCTAGTACCTACCTAGTACCTAGCAGGGGACCCACAAGTCCCCTGTTTTTTTGTGCCTATATGGGGCAGGGGGACCCGGAGGGGTGGGGGTA
>Ga0209829_10000180_pt1 | contig 57820 bp, 53 predicted proteins | sample C_140205_EF_Meta_FD_187311 | JGI IMG/M metagenome (GOLD analysis project Ga0209829, IMG submission 187311) | Freshwater microbial communities from Lake Croche, Canada to study carbon cycling - C_140205_EF_MetaG (SPAdes) (version 2) | ecosystem: Environmental > Aquatic > Freshwater > Lake...
CCAACTTAGGCAAAACCAAATCGACAATTGGCATAAGGGTTAATTTTAGCAAAAATAAGACTAAATCTTATTGATTATTAGTAACCTAAGTAAATTTATGGCCTGAGTGGCAGTTACTTCTATATTTCTTGCTCTGTCAAACCTTAAATAGAACACTTTTGACACCACTTTTTCTTTATTGGCAACACCAATCCAAACCATGCCTAAGGGTTTTTCGTTGGTTTGACCAGCAGGCCCCATGATGCCACTTACGGAAATAGCATAATCTGTATTCATCTTTGCCCGCACGGCCAATGCCATTTGTTCAACTGCCTCTTTACTCACCGCGCCAACGGTTTGTAAAATAGCTGGGGGGACGTCTAAAAATTCTGTTTTGATTCGATTGTCATAGCTAATAATTCCACCTGTGTAAAATTGAGATGACCCTGCATGTTTGGACAATAAATGTCCAATAAAACCGCCCGTACAACTTTCAGCGGTAGCCACTGTTTGTTGTTTTGATTTCAATAAATCACCTACGACCACTTCCATGGGTTGGTCTGTATCGGTCACTAAATAGGCTTCTACTGCTTTTTTTAATGCCTCAAAATGCGTATCCAATTCCTTATTTAAAACTGGTTCATTGGGATTGGATCCTGTTAATCTTAATCGCACCATTCCAAAATTAGGCAAGTAGGCTAATTTGATAGATATGGGTAAAGCATTTTCAAAAGGGGCAATTAATTCTGCTAAAAAAGATTCTCCAATACCGGCCGTTAATAAAGTTCTATGACCAATATAATTAGATTTAAAACTTTGCTTTATAATAGGAATGACATAGGTTTCAGTCAACCATTTCATTTCGTGTGGAACGCCTGGCAACGAAAAGAAAAACACACCCTCTTTTTTAAACAACATACCAGGAGCGGTGCCTTTTTCATTAAACAAAACCTCGCAAACATCTGGCACTTCTGCCTGTTTGCGGTTCCTGTCAATCATTGGACGTTTGTGAATTGTTTCAAATATATAAGTTACATGGTCTAAACTTGGTTGATGCACCACCAATTTCCCACCAAAATAAGTATTTAATAAAGGTTTGGTAATATCATCAGCAGTAGGGCCCAATCCACCTGTTAAAATTACAATTTGATTCTTAAGCGCAGCTTCATCTAAGGCTTCTTTGATGGCTGTTGCATCATCTCCCACGGCAATTCTACTTTTAACCGCCACTCCAATTCCATTTAAAGCTTGAGCAATAAAAGCACTATTGGTATCTATGACTTGTCCAATTAAAAGTTCATCTCCAATAGTAATAATGGTTGCATTTATTGACTCCATTAAATAAAGTTATTTGGTTGCAAAAGTAAACTAAAATATAGGGGTTTAACTAAAATAAACGCTTAGTTTTTCATGCATCAAAGGGGGCATGGAAGCTCTTTTCCCTAATTTTTCATCCATAAAATACAACTTCACCATTCCTATAGTCAAAAGCTTGCCTTCTTCATTGTAAATTTCTTGGTCAAATACAATTCTGTGGTCTATAGGAAGATTTCTGATTTGAGACTTGATGGTCAAAAGATCGTCGTACCTAGCCGGTCTTAAATACTTAATATTTAATTCTACCACTGGTAACATAATACCAAGTGTTTCAATCACTTTATAGCTAAACCCTAATGCTCTAAGGCTTTCCACTCTTCCCACCTCAAAATAGGGTGCATAATTACCATAATAAACTACGTTCATGGGATCCGTTTCGGCATACCTGACTCTTACCGTTGTTTGATGTTCGTACATATTTATTGTTATTGTGTACAAAATTACGAATGAAATCTGTTTTTCCACAATATGCCCTATTATTTAATCGTTTTATATACAGAGCGTAATTTTAGGATATTATTAAACATACCCAATACATGCGATTCATTAGAACTTCAATTTCATTTCTTGCCATGCTACTGGTATGTTCTATTTTGACTTACGGTCAAAATGCTCAAATACATCATCCCTTAAATACTTTGTTCCAAAAAGGGGTGCAAGATTTAAAACATGGCGATACCATTGCTGCTTTCCAAAACATTCAATCTGCTTATACTTTTTCTGCACATGAAGATGATATTAGTTATTATTATTTTTCACTGTTATTAATATTGGACAAACCCAATGCAGCGGTAGGTGCATCAAAATGGCTAACTGTAACCAAAAATCAAATTTACCAGTCCAGAATAAGTTATTTGTTGGGCAAGTACTATTTTAAAAAACAAGAAGATGAAAAAGCTTTCAATGCTTTTGCCAAAGTTCATATTGAAGAATTAGAAAATTTTGAAATCATTGAAATGAATTATTTCAAGGGATATTTGTATTTCAAAAAAGGGGATTGGGAACAAGCAGTGGGGCTTTTAAACAGCGTTAGACAGATAAAAGAAAACCATTTTTATACCGATGCGAATTATTATGCAGGTTTTATCGCCTTGCAAAAGAAAGACTTTCCACTTGCTTTAAGTTGTTTTAAAATTGCTTCTACCAATAATGCTTATATCGGTTTAACCCCCTTTTATATAAGTCAGATTTATTATTTTATGGGTGATATAGCGGCCGCTATGGTACAATGCGAGGCTGCTTTACAATTGCCCAACCAATATTATAATTTACAACTACAGCAATTAATGGGGCATTTGTTGTTTGAGAAAAAGGAATTTCAAAAAGCAATTCCTTTTCTTTCTTATTATGTTAAAGCTCAAACACAACCAGACAAACAAGATGTGTACCAGCTTTCTTTTTGTTATTTTCAAAATGAGCAATGGGACAAGGCCATCGAAGGGTTTAAATCATTGGCCTCTATAGAGGATTCTTTAGGCCAAAATAGTATGTATTTATTAGGTACTTCTTACTTGAAGGTAGACGATAAAAATGGAGCAAAAAATGCTTTTCTATTGTGCGCCACCAAAAGTGAAAATTTAGTACAAAAAGAAATTGCCTTATTTAATTATGGTAAACTATCGGCAGCATTAAAAGAGTATGGCAATGCCATCACTTCCTTAGATAAATTCATTGAGAATTATCCTAGTTCCACTTATTTAACAGAAGCAAAATCTTTATGGGTGAGTTCTTTGGCTTTAAGCAATAATTATGAACAAGCCTATGATGCTTACAATACGATTGAACAACCTTCATTAGATTTATTAAAATTATATCCTACCATATTGTATGGAAAAGCTACCATGTATTTGAATGGTGGTCAAGTAGAAAAAGGATTCACTTTATTATATCAATTGCTTCATACCCCTTATAATAACAAAGTTTTATCAGCTACCTTGTTCTGGATGGGGGAACTCTCTTATAAAATGGGTAGGATTCAGGATGCTACTGACTATTTAGAAAAGTTTATTCTAGCACCCATAGAACTAGGAGATATTAGCTTATTGCATGCCCGATATACTTTGGGCTATTGTTATCTAAAAAGTGGTGCCTACCAAAATGCATTGACCAATTTTTCAGCTATTATCAATGCTGTAACTACTAGCAATGCAGATAAATTTCAAAAAGATGCCTTTGTGAGAGTAGCCGATTGTCAAATGATGTTAAAATTAATGAAGCAGTCTCTAGCATCTTATCAAGAAATCATTGATTTAGGATGGTCTTATATGGATTACGCTACCTTAGAAAAAGCCATCTTATTAGGCGGCATGAATAAGCCTAAAGACAAGCTGAACATTTTGACCAATTATGATATTAAATTCCCTGCTTCTAGCTATTTGAATGAGGCAAGGATGGAGTTGGCAGATACCTATATAAATCAAGAAAATTTTCAGGAAGCCATTGGTCCTTTAGCTAAAATTACGTTAGATAAAAATGCTACTAGCTTTTACCCACAAGCATTTTATAAACTTGGTATTGTTTATTTTAACTTAAATAAAAACGAAGCAGCTTTAGAAAATTTAAGAGAATTGTATACCCGTTATCCTAAATCAGTTGAAACGGATAATGCCATAGAGATAATTAGAAATATCTTCATTGAAGATCAACAACCCGAGCGTTTTGTTCAATTTATGAATGAATTTGGAAAACCTTTGTCTTTTAATGAACAAGACTCTTTAATTTTCAGAGCCTCTGTTATTAAATATGAACAGAATAAATATACCGATGCAGCACAAGGCTTTACCAAATACCTAACCTTATTCCCCTCTGGCAAATACCAATTAGACGCGGCCAATTTAGTAGCTGAAATCAACTACTCACAACAACATTACGATACTGCTGCAATTTATTTTGCTAAAGTTGCCGATCAAGCCCCCAATAAATTCGCAGAAAGAGCCTCCTTATTGGCTGCTAGACTCAATTATTTCAATTTCAAACAGTACGATCTTGCAGAAAAATATTTCAGCATTTTAAATAAGATTGCTACTCAACAGGAAAATAAAACAGAAGCCACCAAAGGATTACTTAGATGCGCTTATAAAGCAGAGAAATGGGTAGATGCGGCTAAAGTGGCAACGTTTATCCTAGAAGATAAATTAAGTGCTACAGACGATATCGAAATGGCCAACATGGCACTCTATCATCAAAGTTTGTTAAACACGGATACCAGTTCGGCATTACTTATTTTAAATAAATTAATAAAAAATTACCATTCCATTGTTTCGGCAGAAGCACATTATCAATTGGCTGAATTGTATTTAAATCAAAACAAGTTGGCCTTGGCCGAAAAAACTGCTTTTGAGATGATTAAGAAACAATCGGCTTATGAATATTGGATTACCAAGGTTTATATTTTATTAGGTGATATATACGTAGCGCAAAAAGACAACTTTAATGCCATTGCCACGTATAAAAGTGTTGCAGAAAATGCGAGTATAGAAGCGCTAAAATTAGTAGCAGCTGAAAAATTAAAATTGTTGACTCAACAATCAACAATTAAGTAAACAAAACATTATGAATTATTTCTTTAAATACGCACTTTTAATTACCAGCTTCCTAATGTTGTCAGGAACTATAGACGCGCAACAAACCCAAAATAAAAAAACAAAAGCAACGGTTTCCAAAAAGGCCCCTGCAAAAAAGAAAAAAGTAACTAAAAAAAGGGTGGTAAAAAAGAAAACTCGTTTAAATAATATTGACAAAATCATATTTAAGGAAGTTCCCCCAACAGTGAATGCAGAAACAAAACCCATTAAATTAGATACTGTACCCGAGAAAGTAGTGAATATTTTATCTGCATTTAAGCCCCAATTAAAAAATGCAGCTAAAATAAGTTTTACTTCTGCTATTGCACAAAATGATACAAGCACTATTAATGTAAAATTCGAAGTACCTAGTCAAAATTTATCTTTTTTATACCAACCGGTTGCACTGGTTCCCAGATCCTATAAATCCTACCCAACAGAAGTCTTAAGGAATTTAGCCACTTTTAAAGTAGGATATGGAAACTATGATCATCAATTGATAGATGTAAATACCACCCTTATTGGTAAAGATGCCACAATCAACACAGTCAATTTACAATACCAATCTACACAAGGTTTACTACACTTACAATCAAGTAAAGATTTTGTACTTAGTTATTTGACAGATGTATCAATTAATGAGAACAACCATATTCAATCACAGTTATTTTATCAAAAAAATCAAAGATACAGATATGGCCTTGTGGATGATGCCACTACTTTGCCTAATTCCAATTTTGATCAAGCTTTTTCACATGTGGGTGGTTCTTTCAAATGGGTTAATTCGAATGAAAAAAACTTACTTTCTTTATTAAACCCCATCTTAAAAGTAGAATACTTTACAGGTTCAGAGAAAGCCAATAATACTTGGTTTGAAATCTACAACCCGCTGTCTTTAAAATTTGACAACCATCTTACCTTCAATTTTAATTTCTCCTATAATTACAACCAATTTCAATTAAATAGTGGCAATAAAATTAACAATGCGATCTTGAGGATGGATCCATCTATTGAAATAGTTAAATGGGCTTCGGCCATTCAACTTGGAATTAGCCCTACCATTGCCAATGGCGAATACACTTTTACTCCTGCTTTACATTTTAGTAAAAAATTAAAAGACACTACCATCACCTTATTGGCAGGGTGGAATACCATTTTATCCAACAATCAATATTCACTTTTAGCCATGGACAACCCTTGGATAAAAGCGCCTACGGATATGAAAATTACAACTCAAGAAAAGAAAAATATAACCTTTCAATTTAATACTTCAAAATACCTACAATATGGTTTGGGAATAGCTTTAAATGACTATAGAAACCTGCCTTTATTCAATCGAGTTTTAAATGACGCACAAACAGGATTAAAATACCAATCCATTTTTGAATACAGAGCTATTACCGTTGAATTGGAAGGCAATTTAAGGTATCAATTTAGTGACAAGTTATTGATGCAAAATAACTTTAAATACATTCAATTTAATGCTATTAAAGTAAATGACAAAGCCTGGGGCATACTTCCCATGGAATTGAATTCTACTTTCACTTGGTCACCGAATAAAAAATGGTCTTTTGATGGGGGATTGGACTATTGGTCTGGCGCCGCTTTCACCAATGACAATCGTTTGCCTTATGATTTAAAAAATACGTTGATCCTCAATGCAGGATTCACGTATCAATTTACTCCTTTATGGAAAGCTTGGGCCAGAGGTGAAAATTTATTAGACAAACCTTATCAACGCTGGGCAGATTATCCTTCTTTAGGACTTCAATTAATGGCAGGGGTTGTATATTCGTTTCATAAATAATATATGCATAAAAGTCTAATTCAATATTTTGCTCAAAATGGTCAATTAATTTTGCCAAATATTGGCATTATAAAATGGCATAAACAAGATGCTGAATGGGTTAACTCCAAATTAGTGGCCCCTAAAGAAGAAATTCTTTTTGAAAAAATAGATTCAAAACCTTCCAAATCATTTTATCATTTTCTTTCAGACCAATTAGAAGTATCCTACGACCAAGCCATTATTCAATATGAAAACTATATAGCTAACTTATTTAACGAAGAGCAGCTAACATTTGAATTGGGAAATTTTGGCACTTTATCAAAAAACAATGGGCTATATTATTGGACAACCCATTTTTCTTCAAAGGCCTATTTTAAAGACATTGAAATTACTAAGATAGATCTACAAGCAGATTTAGAAACCAAAAAAGATACAAAAAACATCAGTTGGTATAGATGGACTATTTTACTTGCGACATTAGCCATTCTAGCCATCTTATTTAAATATATTTAAGATGTCAAATTCTAATAAGCACTTTTCTCCTTGCCCTATATGTAATAAAGAAGTCATTGGTTTCCTATTACACTGCAAGGATTATTCCTTGACACAAGAAAGCTTTCAAATCATTCAATGCGCTCATTGTAATTTAAAATATACCGATCCAGTTCCAGGTAAAAATGAAATTGCTCCTTATTATAATTTCCCTTCTTATATTTCTCATACAGATGACAATACCGGATTGATTAATAAGTTGTATCATAAAGTGAGAAATCATACTTTGTCTCAAAAAACAAATTGGGTTCAATCTTTATTTACTGGATACAAAGGACAATTACTGGAAGTAGGGGCTGGTACCGGAGCTTTTGCCCATGCCATGACTAAAAAAGGCTGGAACGTCACTGCCTTAGAACCCGATGCTGCTTCAAGAGAAAGGGCTTTAGCAACCTATCAAATAAATATAGCCCCCATCGAAGATTTATACACTTTAAGTGAAAATAAGTTTGATGTAATTACATTATGGCATGTTTTGGAGCATGTGCATGATTTGAATGATTATATCCGTACTTTTTACAAATTACTTAGACCCAATGGAAGATTAATAATTGCCGTTCCAAATTACACAAGCTTTGATGCTCAATTTTATAAAAAATACTGGGCTGCTTATGATGTTCCAAGGCATTTGTATCATTTTTCACCCCATGCAATGGAATATTTAGCCAAGAAATTTAAAATGCAAATAGTGAGCATGCAACCCATGTGGTTTGATAGTTTCTATGTTAGTTTACTAAGTGAACGCTATAAAAAAACAGGAATTCTAGGAATGCTTCGTGCCGTTATTATGGGTGGCATATCCAACCTCATAGCATTAAAAAATAACCGAAGAGCAAGTTCTATTGTATATGAAATTAAAAAAATAGCCACCAATTAGTATTAATGACTTGATGTGCACTTATTTTATTTTCATTTCCACCAACACTGGCCAACATTTTCCTGTAATAAAAAAAGTATTGGTTTTAGCTTGATAAGCTATTCCATTTAATACATAGCCCACATCTACACTTAATGGATCGTATTTAACACCTGCTTGAGCCAATAAATTACTAAAATCAATGGTATTTACAACAAGCCCTGTAGACAAGTCAATTGCTACCACGCTGTTACGTCCATAAATATTGGCAAATAGTTTCCCGTTTACAAATTCTAGCTCATTGATATTACTTACATAACCAAAATTGTTGAATACACCAATGGTTCTTTGAATGGCAAAAGTGCTAGGAGATACGATATATACATTGCTTTCACCAGTAGATACAATCAATGAACTGTCATTGTGGGTTAATCCCCAACCTTCATAGGGCCAGTACAATTCCTTTTCTTTCACTAAGGTTTTGGCATTGTACACAAATACCTTGTGGTTTTTCCAAGTAAGTTGATATATTTTACCTTTAAAGAGGGTAGCGCCTTCCCCAAAATCTTCCTTAGCCAATTTAATTTTGTTGCCAATTTGTTTTTGATTGGTATCCAAAATATGCAGGATGCTTTTTCCTTCTAATCCGGTACTTTCAATTAAAGTATTGCCATTCCATTCTAACCCTTGTGTATAAGCAGTGGTATCATGAGGATATACTTTTACAATTTCATATTGTAATTCGGTAGGAGCTGCTATGGCCCCTTCCTTATTGTTTTCGGCATCATTGTTTCCATTACAAGCTTGCAATAAGACCATCAAGCTGCCGTATATAAAAAATTGAATAGGATACCTCATACAAAAGTTATTCTAATAAATTTAAACATTAAATCTAAAATGCATCACATCGCCATCTTTCACTAAATACTCTTTTCCTTCAATTCTTAATTTTCCATTTTCTCTGCAAGCCGCTTCACTTTTGTATTTTATAAAATCATCAAAAGAAATCACTTCTGCTTTAATAAAACCTTTTTCAAAATCGGTATGAATGACACTGGCTGCCTGAGGCGCTTTCCATCCTTTCTCAATGGTCCAAGCTCGCACTTCTTGCACACCAGCTGTAAAATAAGTTTCTAAATTCAATAATTTATAAGCCGATTGAATCAATCTATTTAAAGCAGGTTCTTTCATCTGATATTCTTCCATAAACAAAGCTTTGTCATTAGGATCTTCTAATTCTGCAATTTCAGCTTCAATATTATTACACATGATAATCACTTCTGCGCCTTCTGCTTTGGCCATGGCTAATAATGTTTCTGAATATTTATTTCCTGTATGCATCGATTTCTCATCCACATTAGCCACATACATTACTGGTTTTTCTGTTAATAAAAAACTATCTGCAATGGCTACGCTGTCTTCTTTACTCAAAGACAAAGATCGAATGCTTTTACCTTGTTCTAAATGGGTTTTACATTTTTGCAATACTTCCAACTCTACTTTGGCTTTGGGATCGGTTTTGGCCATTTTTTCACAACGTTGTATTTTCTTATCAACGCTGTCTAAATCTTTTAATTGCAATTCGGTTTCAATAATTTCTTTGTCTGCAATCGGATTAATCACCCCTTCTTCTCTTAATACATTTTCATCTTCAAAACAACGAACCACATGTATAATGGCACTCACTTCTCTAATATTTGCTAAAAATTTATTGCCCAATCCTTCTCCTTTACTGGCTCCTTTTACCAAGCCCGCAATGTCTACAATTTCTAATTGAGTAGGAACGATTCTTTGAGGGATGATTAAATCCGCCAATTGTTGCATTCTATGATCAGGTACATCTACCAAACCTACATTGGGTTCGATGGTACAAAAACGATAATTGCTTGCTTGTGCTTTTGCACTATTACTTACTGCGTTAAATAAGGTCGATTTTCCAACATTGGGTAATCCCACGATGCCTGCCTGTAAAGCCATAAATTGTGTTGTTTTAAGACCGCAAAAATACAATTCTAATCCCAAAATGGGCTATATTAGTAGCATAAACAATAGAATATGGCATTGAATATTATTTGGATGGCTTTTTTTGTAATAGCTTTTATAATTGCCTTGTTTAAACTAGTAATATTAGGCGACACGAGCATTTTTAAGCTCCTGGCAGACGGTATTTTTGATTCCGCTAAATCCTCCGTCTTGGATGTCGCTTTTCCACTGGCGGGTACGATGGTGTTTTTTTTAGGTTTAATGAATATTGCTGAAAAAGCAGGAGCCATTCAAAAGTTGTCCAAATGGATGAATCCATTCTTAAGTAGATTGTTTCCAGGCGTTCCTGCCAATCACCCCGCAATGGGGCATATGGTAATGAATTTTAGTGCCAATATGTTAGGATTAGACAATGCAGCTACTCCGTTTGGATTAAAAGCCATGGAAAGCTTACAAACGCTAAATCCAGAAAAAGAAAAAGCCACCAATGCTCAAATCATGTTCTTGGTGCTACATACCAGTGGACTCACCATCATTCCATTGACCATCATTTCCTATCGATTGGCCGCTAATTCGCAGGACGCTGCCAGTATTTTTATTCCATGTGTATTGGCCACCATTGGAACCACATTGGCCTCTATACTAATGGTAGGCTGGTATCAAAAACTAAAATGGGACAAAGTATTAATAGGCTGGCTTTTGGGATTGGTCATTTTATTAGTAGGAGTGATGTTGGGTGTGAGTACTTTATCCACTGCACATAAAGAAGTATTTTCTAAAGTGGTAGGCAATGGATTATTAATGGTCATTATTATTGCTATCATAGTAGGAGGTGCGTATAAAAAGATTTCAGTTTTTGACGCTTTTATTGAAGGTGCTAAAAATGGTTTTGATGTGATCGTTAAAATCATCCCTTATTTAGTAGCCATGCTGGTTGCTATAAGAGTATTTAGAGACAGTGGCGCCATGGGTTATATTATTAATGGATTTACTTATTTGATTCAATTAACAGGCATGAATACCGAATTCATTGGTGCATTGCCAGTAGCTATTATGAAACCATTAAGTGGTAGTGGGGCCAGAGGAATGATGCTAGATATTTTTCAAAATCAAGGGCCAGATTCCTTTGTGGGAAAATTAGCTTCCATATTTCAGGGTTCTGCAGATACCACTTTTTATATTATTGCTTTGTACTTTGGAAGTGTAGGCATTAAAAAAATACGCTATGCATTGTGGGCAGGAATATTTGCAGACTTGATAGGAGTGGTGATTGCTATATTAATTGGCTATACCTTCTTTAAATAAGCAATTAATTGCCTTCACTCATTTTCATGACTTCCTTCCATTCTTTTTCGGTAACAGGTTGTACCGACAAGCGTCCTAATTTTACCAAAGCCATATTGGCCAAATTGGTATTGGCTTTAACGTCCAATAATTTAACGGGATGCTTTAATTTTTGATGCGGCGCAAAATCCACTGCCAACCAAGCGGTTTCTTCTGTGGTAGGATCGGGATAGGCTTCTTTCACTACTTTAGCAATACCAACAATCTCCATACCCTCGTTGCTGTGGTACCAAAAAGCAAGGTCTCCTTTTTTCATGGATCTTAAATTGTTTCGCGCTCCATAATTACGGACTCCATCCCAAAAAGTTTTCTTGTCCTTAATGAATTGATCCCAGGAATATTTAAAAGGTTCTGATTTGATTAACCAATAGGCCATTGTAACTTAAAATTATTTGTTTAAAAGAGATTTAATAACCACTAGCCAAGACATCTGCCAAGTGCATTACTTTTAAATTTTGTCCATTGAATTTTAATCTTCCTTCAATATGCATCAAGCAACTTAAATCGGTACTGATTAAATATTCGGCTTCTGTTTTGATGGCATTGTCAATTTTTTGATCGGCCATAGCAACACTGATGGTATCATATTTTACAGCAAAACTTCCACCAAAGCCACAACAGGTTTCGGTTTCGTTCATCTCAATTAATTCTAAGCCTTTTACTGCAGCAAGTAACTCACGAGGTTCTTGTTTAATTTTACATTCTCTTAAACCAGAACAACTGTCATGATAGGTGGCCTTGCCTTCGAAACTGGCACCTAAGTCGGTCACTTTTAAAACTTGTACTAAAAACTCCGACAACTCATACATTCGATTGGCTACTTTTTTAGCAGGACTTTGAAAAGCATTGTTTTCAAATAATTTACCATAATTATTTCTTACAAATCCAGTGCAACTTGCACTAGGGCTTACAATATAATCGGTACCATAAAAATCTTGAACAAATTTGGTACAAACATCTTTTGATTCTCCCCAAAATCCTGCATTGAATGCAGGCTGACCACAACAGGTTTGTTTGTCATTGTACTTCACGGTACATCCTGCTTTTTCTAATACTTTGATGGTATTAAATGCAGCATCGGGATACAACTGATCCATAAAACAAGGAATAAACAATTGAACGGTCATAGGTCAAAAATAACAATTGTGCTTTAAATTATTGCTTAAATTAAAAAGGCATTCTCCACAATTGGTGGAGAATGCCTTTTTTTAAGTGAAAGTTGCTTTTTAGGGCTGAACCTTCAATCTATTAATATATTTATCTGCACTAAATCCTTTCTCAGATTTAGGGTATTTAGATTTGATGTCTTTAAAAATAGCCACGGCTTCATCGGCCTTGCCATTTAATTCTAATAAAGAGGCAGCACGAAACAAATATTCAGAAGAAATGGCTTCATCTTCCGGAAAATGACCGCCTGCTTTTTTGTAATAGCTAATCGCATCTTCATTCTTCTTTAATTCAGAATAGGCATCCCCAATGGTACCATAGGCAATGGCTTGCACTTGCTTAGATGAAGTGGAGAAGTCTTTTAGATATTCGATTGATTTATTAAAATTATTCAATCTGTAATAACTAATTCCTGCGTAATATTTTGCCAAATTAGCAGAAGGAGTACCACTGTATTGTTTCATAACATACAAAACCCCTTTGCTGGTGCCATCTCCATTTAAAACTAAATTGGATGAATCCACTGCAAAATATTTCTCAGCTGCATACATCGCATCTGCTGCTTTCGCTTCTCTTGGATTTTGATACAATTCAGTATAGCCAAAATAACCAGCAATAACAATCACTAATAAACCCAAAGTATAGCTAAGGGCTTTTTGATTGTTTTTTACAAAATCTAAAAATGGATGCTTCTCTTGGTGTAATTCGCTCATGTTTTTTTATTAAAAATTAATCAACAATAAATGGATAAGATGAATCAATGTAAACGTCTTTTAATAATTCGCTATCATCAGGCCAAGGACTTTCCTCTGCAAATTTTACAGAAGCTTCTACAATAGCTGCAATCTTATCGTCAATGGCTTTTAGCTCAGAGACAGATGCATAATTATTTTCTAAAATGGTCTTGGATACTTTTGTAAGAGGATCCTGATCTTTGTACTCTTCTACTTCGTCCTTAGAACGATATTTTTGAGGATCAGAAACAGAATGCCCTTTGTATCGATAAGTTTTCATTTCTAATAGAGTAGGTCCATCTCCATCACGTGCCCTTTTAGCTGCTCTAGCAATTCCTTCGTGTACCGCTTCAGGAGACATCCCATCTAATTTATCAGAAGGCATTTCATACGCATCTGCTAATTTATAAATATCAATCACATTGCTGGTTCTTTCAATAGAAGTACCCATAGCGTAATTGTTGTTTTCACAAACAAAAATTACCGGCAATTTCCAAAGCATGGCTAAATTGAATACTTCATGCAACATGCCTTGTCTGGCAGCACCATCTCCAAAAAAACAAACCACTACATTTTTAGAACCACGATATTGTTCTGCAAAAGCCAATCCAGCACCTGTTCCAATTTGAGCACCTACAATTCCATGCCCACCGTAGAAGTAATGTTCCTTGCTAAAAAAGTGCATACTGCCACCTTTGCCTTTTGAAACACCCGTAGCCTTACCATACAACTCAGCCATTCCAGCATTGGGACTTACGCCCTTAGCCAAGGCCAAACCATGGTCACGGTATCCAGTAATAAAGGGGTCTTCTTGATTGGTCGCAGTCATACAACCAGCTGCAATGGCTTCTTGTCCCACATAAGCATGGTAAAATCCACGGATTTTGCCTGCCATCTTGTACATTTCCTCCGATTTCAATTCAAATTGACGGATTAACTGCATCAGTTCGTACCAATAAATATAAGTTTCTTTTGAAAATTTTTGGGCCACAGTCCTATTAATTTTGAGCAGCAAATATACTGATTTCTATATTAAATCCCCCTAAAAAACAGGGTCTTATGCTTCTTTTAAAAATGGGTATTGATAGTCGGTAGGAGGGTTAAATGTTTCTTTTATGGTCCTGGCACTTAACCATCTATATAAATTGAGCATACTTCCAGCCTTATCATTGGTTCCAGAAGCCCTAGCACCACCAAAAGGTTGTTGCCCAACTACCGCTCCAGTAGGCTTGTCATTGATGTAAAAGTTACCAGCAGCATGTCTTAACTTAACGGTAGCAAATTCTATGGCTTTTCTGTCTTGTGCAATGATGGCTCCAGTTAATGCATACTTAGAAGTACTGTCTAGTATTTTTAATGTGGCTTCATATTCCGCAGCCGGATAAGTATAAATAGTAAGTACTGGCCCAAATAGCTCTTCACACATGGTGGTGTAATGTGGATCGGTGGTTTCAATAACGGTAGGTTCAATAAAATAGCCTAGCTTTTTACTGTAATTTCCCCCCACTAAAATTTTTGCTTTTTTATCTTTCTTTACCTGATCGATATATTTTGCAATATTGTCAAAAGATTTTTCATCAATTACCGCATTGATAAAATTGGAGAAATTTTCTACCGTCCCCATTTTCATGCTTTTGATGGCTTTCACTAATTTTTCTTTGATCGCTGGTGCAAGATTACTTGGTAAATAAGCACGAGATGCTGCAGAACACTTTTGACCTTGGTATTCAAATGCGCCACGTGCCAATGCTGTCACTACCGTATCCACATCGGCAGAGGAATGCACCATTACAAAATCTTTGCCCCCTGTTTCTCCTACAATTCTTGGATATGATTTATAGTTGGAAATATTTTCACCTATTTGTTTCCACATATAATTGAACACGCCTGTAGATCCAGTAAAATGTACTCCTGCAAAATCAGGATGCGCAAAACAAGTAGCTCCAATAGTAGGTCCATCTACATAAACTATATTGATTACACCATCAGGCAAGCCTGCTTCTTTTAAAATGCGCATAAACAATTGAGCAGAATAAATTTGTGTATTGGCAGGTTTCCAAACAACTACATTGCCACACATGGCTGCAGACGCTGGTAAATTTCCACCAATGGCAGTGAAATTAAATGGAGTAATGGCCAATACAAATCCTTCTAGTCCACGATATTCCATTCTATTGTGAATGCCGGGTGCAGATACAGGTTGTTGTTGGTATATCTCACTTAAAAAATGAACATTGAATCTTAAAAAATCAATTAATTCACATGCTGCATCAATTTCTGCTTGAAAAGCATTTTTGCTTTGACCAAGCATCGTAGAGGCATTCATTTCAAATCTATATTTAGTAGCCAATAAATCTGCTGCTTTTAAAAAAATATGTGCTCTTGCTTCCCAATTCATATTGGCCCAAGCATTTCTTACTTTTAAAGCTGTTGCAATAGCTAAGTTTACTTCCTTTTTACTGCCTACATGAAAATGTCCTAAAGTATGTTTTAATTCATGAGGAGGATGTATGTCTTTTTTGATTCCAGTTCTTACCTCTTGACCATTGATGATCATCGGTATATCTAAAGTTTTTTTCTTTAATGCAGTAATGGCTTGTTTCAAAGCCAATTTTTCAGCAGAACCTGGCGCATAACTTAAAACAGGTTCATTTACTGGAGCGGGGTAATTAAAAGTTCCGAATTGCATAATATTATTATTAGACAACAAAAATAAGCATAAAATGAACACGTGTTAGGAAGTTCCTGTATTTGATAAAACTTTGTCTAATTTTGTTGTATAAACCATATAAAATGCGATACATCTTAGTGGATATAGCAGATAGGGGGAATTTTTACCCTTTTAGTTTAACACAATCTTTGGCCAATATCAGAGTAGGTATCTATACGATTCAAGAAAGATGGGAGCAATATTTACAAGAAGCCTGTGGCATTTATACGGCCCCTTATTTACAAGTTTTATTCGATGACAATGCATTTTTAAAAACCGAAGAAGCGCTTTATTTTATTAATATTACTTGTCTCCCCAATGAGCCACTGATTGCTCAAATAAATGCATTGAAAGAGGGGGAGAAATTAATGAGCGAAACTGGAAAATGGATTGCCACTAAATCAAAAGAACGGTCGTTTCAGCAAATTCTATTGGCCACTTTCCCGCCAATCATCTATAATGAAGTTTCCTTTGTTCAAGATCAAATTCATTTGCTTTCCCTACATGCCAAATGGATTGAAAGAGACCTACAATGGGTAAAAGCCAACAGAAAAAGCCAACCCATAGATAGCAGCAATAAAGTAGTTCAACCAGACCAAATTTTTATAGAAGAAGGGGCTTCTGTTTTATGTTCAAATTTAAATGCAAGTGAAGGTCCAATATACATTGGTAAAGAAGCTATTATAATGGAAGGAGTTTCTATTAGAGGGCCCTTTGTTTTAGGTCAAAAAGGGGTGGTTAAAATGAATACCAGCATTTATGGAGCCACCACCATTGGGCCCTATTGTTTGGCTGGAGGGGAAATTAAGAACGCTATACTCCTGGGTTATTCCAATAAAGGACATGAGGGTTATTTAGGAGACAGCATCATCGGCCATTGGTGTAATATTGGAGCAGGCACATGCAATAGCAATATTAAAAATACTGCTGGTATGGTTCAAATGTGGAATGAATTCAAACAAGAATGGGAGGAAGTAGGTCAGAAAATGGGGATGTTGATGGGGGATTATAGCCGTTTTGCCATTCAATCAAGTATCAATACCGGTTCTTATATTGGTGTAAGTGCCAATATATTTGGAAATGGACTTTTGCCTAAACACTTGCCTAATTTCACTTGGGGAATTCTCCCAGGCTATCAATATGATAAAGCCGTCAGTGATTTGAGCAATTGGAAAAAATTGAAAGGATTTACTGTGTCAGAAGCAGAAAAATTGGTGTTGAAGCATTTGTATCTAGAATCCAATTCCGCTTAAAGGAGTTTGATTTGGGCTTAAAATCGAGATTTTAGCCATTTAATTTGATTACCTTCGCAGCGCAAAATAAATGCAATATTTCATCTATTTGATTATTTATGAGAAAACAAATCGCCGCAGCCAACTGGAAAATGAACTTGACACATACAGAGGCAAATTCCTTACTAAATGAATTAATAGCGATTCCTTCTACCTTAAGTGCCCATCAAGAAGTGATTTTGGCAGTTCCTGCCATTTATATTCCTTTGGCGATTGAAAAATTATCCCAAAATACCAAGGTATATGTAGCAGCACAAAATTGTCATCAAAAATCAAATGGTGCTTACACAGGTGAAATAAGTGCCCCTATGTTGGCTTCAGTAGGTGTAAAACACATTGTATTAGGTCATTCTGAACGTCGCGTATATTTCGCAGAATCAGATGCTTTATTAGCCGAAAAATTAAATGCTGTTTTAGCAATTGATAGTACCCCCATTTTTTGTTGCGGTGAACCTCTGGACATCAGAGAAGCCGAAACCCAAAATGCATTTGTGGAGGCACAATTAAAAAATGGATTGTTCCACTTAACTGCTGCAGAAATTGTTAAAGTAGTGATTGCTTATGAACCCATTTGGGCCATTGGTACTGGCAAAACAGCAAGTAGCGAACAAGCACAAGAAATACATGCTTTTATTAGAACTTGTTTGGCCACTAAATATGGCCAAGCGATTGCCCAAGAAATTTCGATATTATATGGTGGCAGCGTGAAAGCTTCCAATGCCAAAGAATTATTTTCACAACCCGATGTTGATGGAGGTTTAGTAGGAGGTGCATCCTTAATAGCCACAGAATTTGCAGCCATTATCAATGCACTTAAATAAATTATAAAAAGCCTACTTTCACTTACATGAAGCATATTAGAAATTTTTGTATCATCGCTCACATTGATCACGGCAAAAGCACTTTGGCGGATCGTTTATTAGAACATACTAAAACGATTACCGAACGTGAAATGATGAATCAAGTGTTGGATGATATGGATTTAGAGCGTGAAAAAGGTATTACGATTAAAAGTCATGCCATTCAGATTAATTACTTACACAAAGGCATTACCTATACTTATAATTTAATTGATACACCAGGCCATGTTGACTTTAGTTATGAAGTAAGCAGGGCCTTGGCTGCTTGTGAAGGTGCATTGTTGTTAGTAGATGCATCACAAGGAATACAAGCTCAAACCATTAGTAATTTATATTTGGCATTGGAGAATAATTTAGAAATTATACCGGTGATTAATAAGATTGACATGGATGGAGCAAAAATTCCAGAAGTCACCGATCAAATCATTGAATTAATAGGTTGTAAGCAAGAAGATATTTTATTGGCCAGTGGCCGTTCAGGTATTGGTATTGAAGAAATACTACAAGCCATTTGTGAACGCATTCCAGCGCCAGTGGGCGATCCTGAAGCGCCATTACAAGCCCTAATTTTTGATAGTGTTTTTAATAGCTTCCGAGGAATTATAGTTTACTATCGTATTATGAATGGGGTGTTAAAGAAAAATGATAAAATTCGCTTTGTCGCATCCGGAAGAGATTACAATGCAGATGAAGTAGGCGTTTTAAAATTAGCCATGACACCAAAAGCAGAAGTAAGAGCAGGAGATGTGGGATACATTATAACAGGAATAAAAATTGCCAAAGAAGTAAAAGTAGGAGATACCATTACCCTTGCTAATAATCCAGGTTTGATGATCAATGGTTTTGAAGAAGTAAAGCCCATGGTATTTGCTGGTATTTATCCAGTTAATACCGATGAGTTTGAAGAATTAAGAGATTGTATGGAAAAATTGCAATTGAATGATGCCTCCTTAACTTTTGAATTGGAAACTTCTCAAGCTTTGGGATTTGGATTTAGATGTGGATTTTTAGGATTACTGCACATGGAAATCATCCAAGAACGATTAGAAAGAGAGTTTAATCAAACGGTGATTACCACGGTTCCCAACGTAAGTTTTATAGCTTATACTACCAGAGGTGAAAAAATAATCGTGAACAATCCGTCGGAAATGCCCGATCCTGTAAAAATTGAGCACATCGAAGAACCTTATATTCGCGCACAAATTATTACTTCACCAGATTATATAGGAAATATTATTACCCTTTGTTTAAGTAAGAGAGGTATTTTAATGAATCAAAGCTATTTGACTCCAACGAGAGTAGAATTGATTTTTGAAATGCCAATGACGGAGATTGTGTTTGATTTTTATGATAAATTAAAAAGTCAAACCAGAGGCTATGCCTCCTTTGATTACAGTCAAATAGGATTTAGAGATGCCGATATTGTGAAGATGGATATTTTATTAAACGGAGAAAAAGTCGATGCTTTAAGTGCTTTAATTCATAGAGGGAAAGCTTCAGATTTTGGTCGCAGACTATGTGAAAAATTAAAAGAGTTATTGACCAAACAACAATTCCAAATTGCCATTCAAGCAGCCATAGGTGCGAAAGTAGTAGCTAGAGAAAATATCAGTGCCATGCGTAAGGATGTAACTGCAAAATGTTATGGAGGTGATATTAGCCGTAAGCGTAAATTATTAGAGAAACAAAAAGAGGGTAAAAAGAGAATGAGACAAATAGGCAATGTAGAAATTCCACAAGAAGCTTTCTTAGCCGTACTTAAACTAGATTAGCGCTTTTTATAGTGCTTGGGCAAATTCCAATAAGTGATTAAACCTATAATCAATCAAAGGATTAGGAAAAACAGTTTCAGGATGCGTGGTAGCTAAAAATACAGTATGTAATCCTGCATTGCGTCCAAATTCCATATCGCTTGATCTGTTGCCAACCATAATTGATTTTTCAAACTCAATAGCAGGAAATTTTTCTTTGGCTTGAAAAGCCATGCCTGGCTGAGGTTTTCGATTTATTGATTCATTGTCTACATCGGTACAATAAAAAATATGATCAATGCTGCCACCTATTTTTTTAATTTCAAGTAACATGTTTTGATGAATATTTGTTAAATCTGTTTCAGACATCAATCCTCTACCAACGCCTTTTTGGTTGGTGACAATAACAATGGTAGTGAATTTTTTGGCCAACAAGGGTAGTGCAACTAATGCTTCATCGTAAAATTTAAACTCCTCCCATTTTTTTACATAATCATTTTTATGTTCAAAATTAATAACCCCATCTCGGTCAAGAAACAATGTCCACTGGGTATCTATATTTTTGAAATCAAACATCTAAATATTGTATTTTAATTAATGTAATTCTAATTGCGCTTTGGAAAAATCTTCTGGTATACCAATATCAATAAAGTAAGCTTCCTGCACATTTCCATAAAATTTACCTTCGGGCGTAAATTTTTCTAAATAATCTTTCTCTATAGAAAATTGAGTGGGTAAGGATTTAGATAAAAAAGAGGAAACATTGATTGCATAAACACCTCCATTGATATAACCGGATTCCATAAATTGTTTTTCTTTAAATGATAGTATGTTCTCATTTTCATTTATTTCCACCGAACCATACCTGTCAAATTGTTGCATGGGCTTAAGTGCCAAAGAGCAACTAGCGTGATGGGACAAATGAAATTGCATCAATTCATTTAAATTGGCTTTGTACAAACTGTCTCCATTTAGTGCAATAATATCTTTAACACTCGATTTACTCATAGCCAATTGAATGGCACCTCCTGTTCCCAAAGGTTCGGACTCAATGACAATGCTAAAATTTTGATGCGGAAGCTTGGAATCTAAAAATTGAATGAACTCATCTGATTTATAACCTAATGCAAATATAAATCTAGTAACTCCTTGGGCATTGAGGTGATCAATTAAATACGAGAGAAATGGAATGCCATTAATTGGTGCCATACATTTAGGCAAATCAGGTACCACCGATCTTAATCTAGTTCCTAGTCCACCAGCTAATACGATGGCTTCCATTAACCAAATATATTTTTTTCAACCAATTCACAAATAATGTGCCCAATGAGTATATGACTTTCTTGTATTCTTGGCGTATCCGAAGAAGGTACATTTAAAAGCAAATCACTTAGTTCTTTCATTTTGCCACCATGCGCACCGGTAAATCCGATGGTGCTCACTTTTAACGCTTTACATTTTTCAAATGCTTTTACAATATTTCCTGAATTGCCTGAAGTACTTATGCCTACCAATACATCACCTGGTTTAGCCAAGCCTTCCAACAATCTTGAATAGATAACATCATAACTGTAATCGTTGGCTACTGCTGTTAAATAAGATGTATTGCAATGCAATGCTTCAGAAGGCAATGCTTTTCGGTCTTTGTAAAAACGGCCAGAGAATTCAGCAGCCAAATGTTGTGCATCAGCTGCACTTCCACCATTGCCTGCAAAATAGACACTGTTGCCTTTTTTAAAGGCCTCGGTGATCATATGTATTGCTTTTTCTATTGTTGCTGAAAAAGCAGCGTCATTTATGAGTTGTTTTTTCACTTCCACAGAGGCCGCTATAATTTCTTTTATTTTAGTTTGCATACTGTACAATTTCATTTTTTCAAATCAAAGATAAATAGATTAATCCAATATGGTCCAAGTGGTCAATCCATGTTCGGTAAAACTATACTGTTTAATAGTTCCCCCTAAGGTTGTTAATGTTTCAATTACTTTGTGTTTGGAGTTCTTGGGACAATAAAAAATCATAAATCCACCACCACCAGCACCACTTATCTTGCCCCCTGTAGCTCCAGCCTTTTTTACAGCATGGTAAATTTTTTCTATGGCCTCATTAGAGATATTGGAAGCCATGTCTTTTTTTTGTTGAAATCCATAATCTAAAATTTCACCAATGGTATCTATCTTACCCATAAGCAATGCTTCCTTCATTCTTTTTGCCTGATCTTTTAAATGATGCATTGCTTCAATACTTTTGGTATTTTTATCTACCACATTTTTCTGTTGTTCTTTGATAATGGTAGCCGATTCTCTGGTAGAAGAAGTAAAATACAATACTAAATTATGCTCAAGTTCATTGATATAATCTTGACGAATACGAAGTGGATTTACAATAACTTTATCCTTGGCAGAGAATTCCATAAAATTAAACCCTCCAAAAGTAGCTGCATATTGATCTTGTTTACCTCCAGCCAATGCCAAATCAATTCTTTCAATTTCATAGGCATAATGCGCCATTTCATATTCATTTAACTCAAACTTCAACATTTCCTTAAAGGCACCCAAAATAGAAACTACTAGGGTAGAAGAAGTACCTAATCCACTTCCGGCAGGCGCATCTACCTTGGTTGAAATTTTAAAACCTCTTAAATCAAATGGATAATCTTTTTGCAAACGATTGTAAACCCCTTTCACCAAATCTAATTTGCCATCTATAGGAAGTGTCTTATTTAGGTCAAAACTTTGAGTTTCGTTTTTATCGATGGATTCTATGATGATGAAGGGCTCCTCTATTAATTCAATCGTAGTATGTGCATAAAGTGATAAAGTCACATTTAAAATGATACCTCCAAATTCATCGCTGTAAGGACTTACATCTGTACCTCCTCCAGCCAATCCAATTCTTAAAGGTGCTTTGCTTCGAAATAGCATGCTTATTACTTATTATTTTGTGTTATAGCTGAAGTTAATTTGTCCCAACTATACTTCTTTTTTTCTTCACAAAGATGCTTTAAAAAATGGGTTTCTCCTAATTCATACAAGGTCATAATACCTGCAGCAATGGCAGTAGGATTGGGTGCTGCAACAACACCTACTTGTAAATGAGGCACTAAATTGGGTAATCCACCAATATTGGTCACCAACATGGGTTTCTCAAAATGATATGCCAAAGGAGTTACCCCACTTTGAGTAGCAGATCTATATGGTTGAATCACAAAATCAGCAGCACATAAATAATATTTCACTTCACTATCATTGATAAACTGTGTTCTCAAAAATAATGCTGAATTCAAATTGTATTTTTGAATGATTTCTTTGTAAAAGGATGCGTCATCATAAAACTCGCCGGCGATCAATAATTTAATATTAGCACCCTTAATTCTTGCATCATTCATGGCTTCCAATAAAAGGTCTAAGCCTTTGTATTTTCTGATAAAACCAAAAAATAAAATAATTTTATCCTCCTGAGGCAATTGTAAATGTTTTCTAGCTGCTTCTTTAGAAATAATTTCCCCAAAAGTATCGTAGATGGGATGTACAATATTAATAGATGTGGTGGACGTGAAGGAAGCCAAATCTTTATTTACCAATTCACTCATAGTAATGAATCTGTGAATGGGTTTGATAAAATACTTGGTAAATAAGGTATCTCCTGGTCTTTTTTCGTGTGGTATAATATTGTCTGCGATACAAATATTTTGAGTCACTTTATTCTTTTTCACCATTCTTAGTATCGTGCCTAAACAAGGTCCAAAAAAAGGCATCCAAAAACGAACAACTATAAAATCAGGTTTTAGCTTTCTAAGTTCATTCCCAATCTTGATCCAATTCAATGGATTAATTGAATTAATGCAAACTTTAATTTTTAAATGAGCTGGTGCAGGCTCTTCAGAATACTGGGTGCTTCCTGGGAATAAAAAATTGGGATATTGTAAAGCGTATGTATAAATGGTCACATCAAAACCCTCTTGCATCAATTGGGAAGCCAAACGCTCATCAAAAGTGGCTAACCCACCTCTTAAGGGCCAAGCGGGTCCAATAATGATAAGTTTCTTTTTCATTGAAATGATGCTGAAGCTGATTAACTAGTGAATCCAATTTTCTCTTCTACCAAATAAGTATTTCTATCGGAAGCATTTCTGTTCACCATTTCAGCAATAAAACCAGCCAAAAATAATTGAACACCTATAATCATGGCAGTGAGCGCAATAAAAAATGTAGGCTTATTGGTAACCCCATATTCCGGATCCACTATCTTATCAAATACAATCGTACCAAATGCTATAAATCCTATGAGAAAAAAAAGCGTGCCCACTAAACCAAAAAACTGCATGGGTTTTTTACCAAATTTTGATAAAAACTGAATGGTCATTAAGTCTAAGAAACCATTCACAAAACGCTCCCATCCAAATTTAGTAGTACCATATTTTCTAGCTTGATGAACCACCACTTTCTCTCCAATCTTTTTAAACCCTGCCCATTTTGCCAAAATAGGGATGTACCTATGCATTTCTCCAAATACTTCAATACTCTTAATCACTTTCAACTGATACGCTTTAATACCACAGTTAAAATCGTGTAAAACAATACCAGAACTTCTTCTTGCTACTGCATTGTATATTTTAGATGGAATATTTTTAGTAAACGTATTGTCATATCTTTTCTTTTTCCAACCACTTACTAAATGATACCCTTGTTGAACAATCATCTCATACATTTCAGGAATTTCATCTGGAGAATCTTGCAAATCTGCATCCATAGTTACTACCACGTCGCCTTGTGCTAATTTAAACCCTTCGTTTAATGCTGCAGATTTTCCATAATTACGTTGAAATTTAACCCCTTTTAATTGGGGATATTGAACTCTTAAATTGGTAATGGTGTCCCAGCTATTGTCATCACTACCATCATCCACCATAATTACTTCGTAAGTATAATTATGGGAATTCATGACACGTTGAATCCACTGCATTAATTCTGGCAAAGATTCCGCTTCGTTTAACAATGGTATGACAACTGAAATTTGCATATTTAAATAATTAGGCAGTAGGGTTGTTAAATGGATCTACTGGATTTTTTTTAGCAATGCCCGCACCAATTAAGGAAGCTATGGCACCCATGAAACCAGTTCCCAATATTGTTCCACCTATTGCAAAAGGCATAAAGAATTTTTTAGTCATCGTAATGGCTTGCTCAATCATTTCATCGTTCATTTTAGGATTTTTTTCCATTTGCTTTCTTGAAATATCAATGATTTTATCTACCATGTCTGGAAATAAAAATTTGAAAGCAATGACGGTGTAGATAGTAGTAATAACTATCACTACTGCAGTTGTTTTAAACCCATGTGCAAATAAATTACCAAAAGTTACATTGTTGCTATTTTGATTGGCATACAAAATATTGCCATAAATTAATCCTCCCATTAAAATAGCCGTATTGATCCAATTCAACCAGGTAATATCGTATAAGTTAAAGATATAAACCACCATACTAAACACAATAGACAAAGCACTTAACATTAATCCCTTAACAATATGTGTAGTTACTTTATTTTCCATTTTTTTTTAATTTATTGATTGATATGAATGGCCCCTTTAGAAACGGTGGCCATGATTTTTCCATTTAATTTAAGGTCCCAAAAAGGAGAGTTCGCAGATTTGCTTTTTGAATTTAATTTTGAAATAAGTGTAGTTTCTTTTTTGTTGAATACTGTAAGCTCTGTATTTGCTCCTTCTTCAATGGTAGCGGGAGTTAGCCCAAATATATTTCTTGCATTGATAGAAAACAATTCTGCAATACGCTGTTCGGTTAATTTTGGCAATAAATGATGTGTTGAAGCGAAACTGGTCTCAATAGAAGCGATGCCCGCTTTTGCATTTTCGAATTCAATGGTTTTACCATCCCAATCCTGTGGCATGTGATGCGAACTAATACAATCTACCACACCATTTTCAACTGCAGCCAACAAAGCTTTCTGATCTGCTTTGGTTCTTAAAGGAGGAAAAACTTTGAATAAAGTATCATAGTCTATTAAATCATCTTCAGTAAAAAATAAATGATAAGGAGTAACACTACATGTAATTTGCAATCCCGCTTTTTTTGCTTCAGCAATTAAAGCAATTCCTTTTGCAGTACTCACACCTGTTATGTGCAGTTTTGATTGCGTGTATTTAAGTAATTCGATATCTCTTGAAATAATTAATTCTTCAGCAATAGCGGGTATCCCAGGCAATCCCAATTTGGTAGACAAGATACCTTCATTCATTAATCCCAAACTACCTAAGCTTTTATCGATGGGCATTTGAATCACTACACCATCAAATGCTTTAACATATTGAAGTGCCTTTAAAAATAGGAGGGTAGCTTGTACCGGATACAAACCATCACTGAATGCGACAGCACCATTGGTATGCATATCAATCATCTCAGCCAAGTCTTTCCCTTCTGCTTTTTTTGAAAGTGCTCCAATTGGTAAAATATGAATTGGTAAGTCTTGGCTATGTTGTTTGATATAAGTGACTTGAGATTTAGTGTCTATAACGGGTTGGGTATTGGGCAGGACAAAAACAGTGGTAAACCCTCCATTTTGAGCTGCCGCGGCACCTGTTACAAGTGTTTCTCTGTGTTCCATTCCTGGATCACAGAATTGAACAAATGGATCTACAAAACCAGGGCTAACTATGGCATTGGGGAAATCAGCAATTTGATCTACTTTACCCGTATGTTTTTCAGAAATGGAAACGATTTGATCGTCTTTTATTAAAATGTCTCTAACCAACCCATTGTGAGGCGACCTAGGATCTGCAATTTTGACTTGTCTTAGAAGAATTGTCATCAGGTCAATAATATTTGAATGCAATATACCTCGATTTTTCTATTTAGGGTTATATTTGCACCCAAAATCCTAGGTTTTCAGGTTCAAAATCAGCCGAATAGGTCAAATTTTAGGAAATTTAGATTATCGGGTGGTAGCGCAGTCCGGTAGCGTACACGTCTGGGGGGCGTGTGGTCGCAGGTTCAAATCCTGTTCACCCGACCAAAAAAGAAAATAGTAGCCGAACCGCAAGGTTCGGCTAACTTATTTAAGAAATGAGCAAATCAAGCTTGCTTGAATTTGTGAATGACTTAAATAAGTTACAGCCTAATAAGTGGATATTAAAATCCACTTATTAGGCTGCTATTTTTATGCTTTTGCAATGAGGGTAAAGAGGATAACCGAACGAAGTGAGGTAATCCTCTTTTTATGCTTTTGCAATGAGGGTAATGCTTATTGTTTTATAATACTCCCATCATTCAACAACACATTCCTAGGATCTAATTCTACTTGATCAGGTGCAGCAGCCAGAGAAAAACTAAACACTTGATGTTTACTCGAAAGATTCATTTTTAAAATAGTAGGAGTAGAACTGCCCAATTTATAATAGCCAATTTCAACAGGCGTATTGAATAAAAAATTACCCTTTTGTGCTTGCGTTAATTGTACGGTTAATTTTTTTAAACCTGCATCATATTTCCAAGACGCATTAATCGTAGGATTAATAGGTTGGTACAACCATTGTTTAAAAAATAATTTAAAATCCTTGCCGGCTGCTTTTTCCATTTCAATTCTAAATTCATCCGTCGAAGTATTGGCATTAAAATAGGTAGCATAATAAGCCTGTATGCCTTTCTTAAAATTATTTTCACCCATAGCATCTCTTAGCATGTGAAGTATCCATGCCCCTTTTTGATAAGTAAGCCCACTGGTCACTTGTTCTTTTTCTGCAGTTCTTTCACTCACAATACTAAAATCGGGCATTTTGGTTGACAAGTCAAACACGGTTTTCTTCGCTTTTACAATTCCTTTTTTGTATTCTTCTTTGCCATATTCATTTTCAATAAACAACAAAGTGAAAAAAGTAGCAAAGCCTTCACTCAACCAGGCATCGTTCCAAGTAGTTTCAGTGACTGCATTCCCAAACCATTGATGGGCTATTTCATGAATGACCACATTGCGAACGCGTTCATCTCTTTTTCCTGTTACCAAATCTTCCCCATAAAAAATAGCAGAAGATGTTTCCATTCCACCATGCACGCTAGGGGTTTGAATGTTGGCTAACTTTTCATAAGCATAAGGGCCTACATAAGTGCTGTAAAATTCCAATACTTTTTTAGTAGGTTCATCAAAATCATAAAAACCAGCATCTCTGTTTTTTGCATACACCCAAGTCTGAATTGATTTGCCTTTGAATTCATCTACATATTTAACAGCAAAATCAGCCACACCTAAAACAAATAACCATGAAGAAACTGGTATAGATTGTTTCCAATGGGTGAGCTTGATATTATTTCCCAAATCTGATTCTTCCAACAACAAACCATTTGAAATTACTTTATAATGAGCGGGTGCTTTCACAATAAATTCAGAAGTGGCTTTGTCGTAAGGATGATCAATCAAAGGCAACCAATGCCTTCCTCTATTAGGCCAGTTTTCATTAAAAAAACTACGATCTCCCAATTTTGTAAGTCCAATTCTTAAACCATCAAAAGGAATTCCATGATACTTAATCGTAAATGTTAACGTTTGATTTGTAGTCGAAGGTTTTGGCAAATGAATCATCAGTGCATCATTTTGATGCGTATACATCAAATCAGTATGATCCAATGTAATCCCATCAACCACCATTCCTTTGTCTTTCTTCTCCACTGATTTATTCACCAGGTCTAAACGAAAATTTTGAATTCCTGCTTGCTTAAAAGTAATGGTAATGTTGGCAACACCAATTATTTCATCATTGTTGTCTGATAGTGATAGCTCAAAAGCATAATGCTTAACATCTATATTTTTATTAATAGGGTAGGTATCCGCTTTGGTAATAACTGGGCATAAAAATAAAGTAGCCGCTGTAAATAAATAAATAAGTCTTTTCATTATTGTATGGTTACTTTTTTCAAATAAAATCCTTTGGCATCCACTTGTGGAGGCAATGCGCTACTTACTGTAATACCTTCTTTTGAAACAATGGTACGATTGGCTTGGCCATTGGTAGTTATTTCTAAAGGCATTGGCATAAAGAAATTATTTATTTTAATCTGGTATTTTTGAAAACCAACTTCCTTTACACTGATGTCCAAAATATTGGTGGTTCTTAAATAGAAATCAAAAAATGGTTTTAAATCTTTTCCAGAAGCATTGCTAAATAATTTTTCTACATCCATTGTAGTTACAAAATTATCATAAGTATATTGAGGGTCGGTAGCCAATTTCTTTAAAGTAGGAAAGAAGATTTCATCCCCAATTAAATTTCTTAAGCTGTGCATGAAAAAAGAACCTTTGCCATAGATATCTCCACCCGAATACACTTCCTCTTCTGTAATTTCATCCCCTGCAGGAACTATTGCTTTTCTGTTTTTTGAACCACGTCTATGTCCTGCAATAATTTCATCATAAGCTTTTTCGCCGCCTATTTCAAGCATGGCCAAAGCTTCCGCATAAGTTCCAATGCCTTCTTGAATCCACATATGTCCCCAATCTTTATTCGTTACTTTGTTGGCCCACCACTCATGAGCATATTCATGAAATAAATTAGCAGAATATTCTTGCCCACCAATGGTTTTGTAGATAAACTTATTATCAAATGAGATCATGGTTTGATGCTCCATCCCTGAATTAGGCACTTCAGCAATACCAATTTTTTCTTTGGCCCATGGATATTCACCAAAATACTTTTCTAAAATTTTTGTATCTCTCTTTTTTGTTTCAATAACTTTTTTGGCATGTGATGTATCCACTTCCAAAACATAATATTCAATTGGCACTTTAGTTCCAGCAATGGTGGTTAATTCATCCTTGTACACTTTGTATTTACCAATATTAAAAACAATACAATAATTACTAATCGTATAATTTGTTTTCCAATGATAAGTAGATTTATTATTCTTAGTAGCTACATTCATTAACAAACCAGGCCCAGCCACCACCAAAGGAGCGGGTACTGTTACTATTAAGTCGGCTCCTTCATTGGGCTCGTCACTGGGATGATCTTTACAAGGATAATACATTTTTCCTCCTTCCCCTTGAATATTGATGGATACCCAATCGTACCCTGTACTGTCTTTTTTCCAAGTAAATCCACCATCCCATGGAGGTTTTACTGCAACTGGAGGGATACCCTTATATTCCACCAAAACTTTTTGATTCCCAATGTCAAATCCTGTTGGAGAGGTAATAAATATTTTATCGTCATGTTGATAATAAGCAGCAGCTTTATTATTGACTTTTATTTTTGTAACCGCATACAAGTGAATCAAATCAAGTAAAATGGTGTCCGTTTTTTTAGATAAGTTCAAACTCACTTCTGTGGAGGCAGTAATAGATTGTTTCGACAAATCCACGTCTACTTTAATGGTATAATGCCTGATATCCATAATGGCTTGCAAAGGATTTAGTTTACCACCAGTGGTGAGGTACAAAATGTCTCTACTATTGATATTGTCGTCATTTTGGCTTAGTGCAACATGACTTTGCAATAACAAAATAAACACGGCACCCATGGCCAGTAAATTGAGATAAGTTTTTTTTACCTTCCTACTTTTATGCATTTGATTTATTTTTTTGGATGATGTTTTTTTTACCATAATTAAATATAATTTTTTTAAAGCAGTGTCCATAGAATTTTTACCCACTCATTTGGTTCTCCCTATAAATAGATCCAAAGCTATATTTTCTAATTATTTGATTTACAATAAATTATATTTAAAATAAAGCCTATTCTTATAATATTATCCTAGTGAAGCGCTTTTAATAAACTACCTTTGCGACTCATTTTAGATACATGAATTTTCAAGAATTAAATTTAAATACGCCCTTATTAAGATCCATTGAGGAATTGGGATTTTCACAAGCTACCACTATTCAGCACCGCGTATTTCCAATTGTGATGTCGGGAAGAGACGTGTGTGGGATAGCACAAACAGGAACAGGAAAAACTTTTGCTTATTTATTGCCTTGTTTGAGACAATGGAAATTTGATAAAAGCAAAGACCCCCAAATATTGATTTTAGTTCCAACGAGAGAACTGGTAGTTCAAGTGGTAGAAGCAGCTAAAAAATTAACGACTTATATGAGCGTTATCACTGTTGGAGTATATGGCGGTGTAAACATTAATACACAACAATTGGAATTGGAAAAAGGGGTAGATGTTTTAGTAGCAACGCCAGGCAGGTTATTTGACTTGGCCATGAATGGTGCTTTCAAAACAAAAATGATTAAAAAATTGGTCATAGATGAAATGGATGAAATGTTGAACCTTGGCTTTAGAAAACAAATCACCAACATTTTAGAATTACTTCCTGCTAAAAGACAAAACTTACTTTTTTCTGCCACCATTACCGATGACGTAGAAAAATTAATGAATGATTATTTTAATGCCCCAGTAAGAGTGGAAGCAGCACCAACGGGTACCCCTTTAGAAAACATTATCCAAACCGCTTATTCCGTACCTAATTTTAATACGAAAGTTAATTTATTAGAATTATTATTAAGCGCCAATGATGCCATGACCAAAGTGCTGATATTTGCTGCCACCAAGTCTTTAGCAGACCAACTGTATGAACAATTAGAAACCAAGTTCCCAGAATTAGTTGGCGTGATACATTCCAACAAAGAACAAAATCATAGATTCAATACGGTCAAACAATTTAAAGCGGGCGTGTATAAATATATTATAGCCACCGATGTCATGGCCCGAGGTATTGATGTGGCAGAAGTAACGCATGTAATTAATTTTGATACGCCAGAAGTACCTGAAAACTACATTCATCGTATTGGTAGAACAGGTAGAGCAGATAAAAAAGGGATCGCCATTACTTTTATCACAGAAAAAGAAATCCTGTTTCAAAAAGCCATTGAAACTTTAATGAAACAACCCATTCCGATGTTGGAATTGCCTGAGTCACTTGAAATCTCCTCTATCTTAACCGAAGATGAGAAACCCAAAGTGCGCATGAAAATTATTCAAATTAAACTTCCTAAGAAAGAAGAAGTAGGTGCTTCCTTTCATGAAAAATCTGCCAAGAACAGTAAAGTAAATGTGCGCAAGAATCGGAAAGAAATCATGCAGAAAAAATATGGCAAACCAATTACAAGAGGTGGAAAGAAATAATTTCTTATTTATTTTTCTCTAAAATCTTTCGGTATTAGAAAAGAAGAAATTGCCTTCTATTTGTGCATTTTCATCACTATCACTTCCATGTACTGCGTTTTCGCCCATAGAGGCAGCGAATTTTTTTCTAATCGTTCCTTCTTCGGCTTGAGCAGGATTGGTCGCTCCAATTAATTTTCTAAAATCTGCCACCGCATTGTCTTTTTCAAGAATCGCAGCTACAATAGGGCCACTGCTCATAAAAGCAACCAATTCTCCATAAAAAGGACGCTCCTTATGTATTTCATAAAACTGACCTGCTTGTTCTACCGTCAATTTTGTCCATTTCATGGCTTTGATGCTGAATCCAGCCTTAATAATTTGATCCAATATGGCACCAGAATAGCCTTTTGAAGTGGCGTCTGGCTTAATCATCGTAAAAGTGCTGTTGGTCATATATTTATTTTATAGTTACTAATTGAAGCCGCAAATTTACTGAAAAACATCTGATTTGTGCTAAATTTGCAATTCTATGCAATCTATTGATCAATTTTACCCCTTTCTAAATCAACCTTTTAAGGCTGTAATTACGGCCCACCAAAAGCCAGATGGAGATGCCATGGGTTCCAGTTTGGCCTTATTTCATTTTTTAAAGGCCCTAGGCCATGAAGTCACCGTCGTTTCTCCTACCAATTGGGCAGCTTTTTTAGATTGGATGCCTGGCACCCACGAAGTGATCGATTTTGAAGCCAATAAAGCGGGGGCCAGCAAAATAATTCAAGAAGCTGATTATGTATTTTGTTTAGATTTTAATATCCTACATCGCACCAAAAATCTAGCACCTATCATCAGTGATGCCAAAGCCGTTAAAATATTAATTGACCATCATCAACAACCTGATATTCCGTCTTTTGGATATGGAATAAGTGATGTAAAAATGAGCTCTACCTGTGAAATGATTTACGATTTTATCGTACAATCAGGGCATAGTAACTTACTTAATTTAGACATGGCCGCTTGTTTGTATACTGGTCTCATGACCGATACCGGTTCTTTCCGCTTTCCTTCCACCACGGCTTCGGTTCATAAAATAGTGGCTCATTTAAAAGAACTAGGCTTACAACATTCCAAAATACATGAACATATTTACGACAATTCTACAGAAGGGCGCTTGAAATTTATGGGGAATGCCTTTTTAAATAGAATGCAGGTTTTCCCAGCTTTAAAAACGGCGGTCATGGCCATTCCCAAGGCTGATATTTACAAATTTGAATTAAAAACAGGGGACACCGAAGGCTTGGTGAATTATCTATTATCCATAGAAGGAATTAAGTTCGCTGCCATAGTCATTGATAGAGAAGAAGAAAGAAAATGGAGTTTTAGAAGCAAAGGTAACTTTGATGTTAATATATTTGCCAGAACTTATTTCGACGGCGGAGGACATGCCAATGCTGCGGGAGGGAATTCAAAGAAAAGCTTAGAAGAAACATTAGACGATTTTAAAACCATAATAGAAAACTATAAATCACAATTAACACAATTAAATTAAAAATGATAAAATCAACGTTAAAGTTAGTGGCTGCTATTGTATTATTTGCAAGTTGTAATCAATATGAAAAAGCCCCATCAGGTATGCCTTACAAAATCACACATGGTAGTGGCAATGAGAAAATGTTACAACAAGGTGATTTCGTAAAATTAAATATTGAGTACAAACTTAAAGCCAAAGACAGCATATTAAGTTCAACGTATGGCGTCATTCCTGTTTATTTCCCAATTGACAGCAGTCGTTTAGGTAAATATACATTTACAGAAGTCATTTTAAAGTGTAGAAAAGGAGATAAAATCGAATTTTCATTAAGCATTGACACCTTAGTAAAAATGGGTGCCATTCAATTAAATAACATTTTTAAAGCCAACGATGTCATCATTGGAAAGGCAGAAATAATAAATGTTTTTACCAATTCTTCACTTGTAGATGCGGATTACAAAAAAGAACAAGAAGTAGAAAAAACGAAAGAAATAGCTGCTATTGCTGCTTATTTAGCTAAGAATAAAATTACAGCAGAAAAGACTCCTGAAGGAGTTTTCGTTGCCGTTAAAGTACCTGGTGATGCTACTAATAAAGTAGATTCTGGTAAAGTTGCAAGTGTATTTTACAAAGGATATACTTTAAAAGGAGATGTATTTGATACCAATGTTAACCCTAAAGATTCTGTCTTAAAACCATATGATGTGAAAGTAGGATCAGGTTCGGTAATTCCAGGTTGGGACATCGGACTTAAATATTTTACAAAAGGTGCCAAAGGAAGTTTATACATCCCTGCGATGTTGGCTTATGGCCCACAAGCCAATGGTGCTATCAAAGCATACGAAAATTTAGCTTTTGATATTGAAGTAAGAGATGTAACCGTAGCTCCAAAAGTTGCGCCCGTTGCTCCAGCAGCTCCAAAAAAATAAGCCTATCTAATTAGAGGATGATCTCCTTATAAAAAAAGCGTCCCGAGCAATCAGGACGCTTTTTTATAGTATACTATTTTAAAAAGGGAAGTAGCTTGACCAATTCAACGGCTTCTTTTACATCATGCACCCGAATAATATTGACGCCATTTAATAAGGCCACTGTATTTGTCATTGAGGTTCCATTTAGCGCTTCTTCTGCAGTAATACCCAATGTTTTGTAGATACTTGATTTGCGTGAAGCACCTAATAAAATGGGGAGCCCCATACTTTTTAATTGACCCAGCTCACGCACCAACTTAAAATTTTCTTCTATGGTTTTACCAAAACCAAATCCTGGATCAATCACCCATTGTTGAATGCCTGCCAACGAAAGTAGCTTCTTTTTCTGTTCAAAATAGGCCATTAGGGCATCCATTATATTTTCTCTTGGTGCTATTTCATGCATAGCATGAATGCTTCCCGTTAAATGCATCCCAATAAAGCCAGCATTCTGTTTTGCAACTATACTTAATAGGGTTGGATCAAAACTGCCACAACTAATATCATTAATAATATTGCCTCCAGCCTCCAGACATGCTTGCGCTGTTTCGCCATAAAAAGTATCAATCGAAATTAATAATTCAGGATATATTTTTCTAATGGATTGAATTACTGGCACCAAACTTTCTATTTCATTTGCTGCACTTATTAATTTCGCATTAGGGCGTGTACTTTGTGCCCCAATATCAACAATAGAAACCCCTTCTTGAATGAATTGAGCCACTTTCAATAAAACAGCTGCTTCATTTTCTTGACGGCTAGCAGCATAAAAAGAATCCTTGGTGCAATTGATAATCCCCATTACTTGAGGGGTAGATAGATCCCACACTAAATCCTTCGCAGGAATTTTGAACATAGTTTTATTTTAAGCACGTTATTGATTATCTTGCAGTGGTTCAAAGATATTAATTAACCAAGTAATTAGGCCAATTTTAATGAGTCAAACTTCCAACCAATTTGATCAAGCCATTGCTAGCTGCAGTGATATATTTATAAAAAAAACAAAGGACTACGGTACCGCCTGGCGTGTATTAAGAATTATTTCTGTGGTAGACCAAATTTTTATCAAAGCGCTGCGTATTAGAACCATTCAAGACCTGGGAAGTCAAAAAGTAGAAGATGATATCCAATCTGAATTTAAAGGCATTCTTAATTATGCAGTTATAGGACTCATTCAACTAAAATTAGGAGATCCCAAAGTAGAAGAATTACCTGTAGATCAAGTGCAGAATTTGTATCAAGAAAATGTACTTTTTGCAAAAACGACCATGTTGGATAAAAATCATGACTATGGAGAAGCTTGGAGAGCTATGAGTCAAGAAAGTTATGCCGATTTAATTTTGATGAAATTGATGCGAATTAGACAAATTATTACCAACGATGGTAAGACTTTAATAAGTGAAGGCATTGATGCCAATTTTGTAGACATATTAAACTATGCTGCTTTTGCTTTAATACAAGTGGCCGAAGGCAAACATTAAAAATTCAAGTATGCAAACCTTTTTGAAAATTGTAAGGTGGAGTGTTGGATTGCTTTTTATCTTCTCTGGTTTGATTAAAGCCAACGATCCTGTGGGGCTGAGTTACAAAATGCAAGAATTTTTTGATGTCTGGGGTGTTAACTTCCTTTCCGATTATACCTTGGCTTTTGCTTTGGTCATGAATACCTTGGAAATTGTGGCAGGCATTGCGTTACTTATTCAATTCCCCTACAAACAAACCCTTTGGTTGTTATTGGGGCTAATTGTCTTCTTTACTTTTTTAACTGGGTATGCTTATTTTTCTGGCAAAATTAAAACCTGTGGTTGTTTTGGTGATTGCATTCCACTTACGCCAAAAACTTCCTTTATAAAAGACGTTCTGCTATTACTAGCCATTGTTACTTTACTTTTTAACCACAAAAAAAACAAAGCCAATACTCATAAAGCCGTTGGCATCATTGTTTTACTAATTTCAATAGTAGGCGTAGGTTATGGCCAAAATTATGTACTTCAATATTTACCGGTTATTGATTGCTTGCCCTATAAATTTGGCAACGATATTGTTGAAAAAATGAAAAAGCCAGCAGGCTCCATTGCAGACAGTGTTTCCATTCAAATGGAATTTGAAAAAGAAGGCAAGCTAGTTTACTTTGATGCCAATCATTTTCCAGAAAACTTTGATTCCACTTTTATTTATAAAAATAGAAAAGAAATCATAATTACCAAAGGCAACGGGCTACAAGCCGCAATTCCTGAATTTGGTTTAAACACAATTGCTGGACAGGATTCTACAAAAGCAATATTTTCCAACCCCATTCCTTATGTGCTTGTTTTTGCAGGTAAAATTGATCCAAATATCCCTTGGGAAAATTTACTTACTAAGCTTCATGAAAAATACAAATTAGTGTACATCGTTACTGCTGACAAACAAGGAGTAAATACCTTGTCCAATAAAGCATCCATCCTGATAGGGGACATTACCATGATTAAAACAGCAGCCAGAGTTTGGCCTACGGTATGTATCATGAATGGGTCTACCATCATGCAAAAGAAAAGCTACCTAGATTACGTCGAAAAATAAAAAACTATTTGATGATCACTTCCGTGATGGTTTGTGCACCCATCTTCTCATTGACTCTTTCTATGATTTGTAATTTTTGAAAACCCAATTCATTTTTCAAGGGTCCTATACTGGTTTCAATAAAAAGCTTTTGATTGAAAATGTAAATTTTATTTGTGTACTTCGCAATCGTGATGCCCATAATTTCTAACCAAACAGCTTCAATTTGCGCAGACTGAATCCCATTCTTTAATTTACTTCCTTGAACAAATTGTTTAAGCGCATCACCGATTTTAAATGTAGCCATAGGGGGGCAATTTACAATATATTATAACGCTATCAATTGGTAACTAGATAAATATTTTCCCAATAAATTATCCATCCTTTCCTTGTGTGTATCGGTGATAAAAACCTGTCCATCCGTGGAATGACTTACCCAATCTAGCAGCTGTATCATTCTTTGTTCATCCAATTTTTCAAAAATATCATCCATTAATAAAATAGGAGAGAACCCTTTACTTTTTTTGATAAACTGCCATTCAGCAAATCTCAAAGCAAACAATAAACTTTTTCTTTGCCCTTGGGAGGCTTCTTGTTTAAAAGACTGGCCTTGAATGGTGATGACCAAATCATCTTTGTGCACTCCAGCACTTGTTCTAAGCACAACGCTGTCTTTTGCAAATGAATGGTTTAGCAAATTTTCAAAACTATCCTGATCTAACATACTTAGATAATGAATATCTATTTGATCATTTTTTTGAGCCAAGTGATTGTACAACTTTATAATTTCCGGCAATAATTCGGCCATTAAATTTTTCCTATAATTATAAATGGGTTGGCCATTTTCTATTAATTGATTGTTTAAAGTTTCTACCAACAACTTATCTATCACGCCCGTTTCTGCTCCATTTTTTAATAAACTATTTCTTTGCAATAAAATTTTATTGTATTGAATCAAATGCTTTAAATAGGCTGGATAAATCTGACACAACAAACTATCCATTAATTTTCTTCTTTCCTCACTCGAACCTGTAATAATTTGTACGTCATCAGGAGCTATCATCACGCAAGGTATTTTACCGATATGCTGAGACAACTTGCTGTACATTTCTTCATCAAAATAAAATTCTTTTTTCAGGGTCTCCCTAATGATACAAGTAATCGGAGTAGGTTGATTGTTGATCGAATACAACCCTTCAATTCTAAGGCCCTCATGTGCATGATGTACATTCTGCGCATCTGGCCGATTAAAATAACTTTTAGTAAAAGAAAGGTAATAAAGGGCATCTAATAAATTGGTCTTGCCTGTTCCATTGCTTCCAACGATCCCCACAATGCGATCGGTAAATTCAAAATTCATTTGAACGTAATTCCTAAATTGGACTAATTTAAGTTGTTGAATACCCACCATGGGTGCAAAATACAAAGGGATTGCTTTAATGCCCCTATATAATTCAAGAAAAGAACGTAATTTTATTAAAATTTTAAGGAATGACCCTTATTAGTGAGCAACAACTTCCCAGCATCGTAAAAAGGCTGGCACATCAAATTTTAGAAACCTATCCTGGTTTAAACAATGCAGTGATTATTGGACTGCAACCAAGAGGCGTTTACTTAAGTGATCGTATTGTAGCGGCTTTGCATAAAGAACTACCGGCCGATCAAGTACAGTATGGAAAATTGGACATTACTTTTTACAGAGATGACATAAGAAGGGAACTACATTTAGCCACTCAAACCGATTTGCCTTTTAGCATCGAGGGCAAAACCGTAATTTTAATTGATGATGTGTTGTTTACTGGCAGAACCATCCGAGCCGCTTTAGACGCTTTATTGTCCTTTGGGAGGCCCTCTAAAGTTAGCTTATGTGTATTGGTAGACCGCAAACCAAGTAGAGAGTTGCCAATACAACCCGATTTTACCGGAAAAGAAATGGTAGACGTATCTCCCTATAAAGTAAAAGTTAGATGGAAGGAAAATGATGGGGTGGATGATGTTATTTTATTAGTAGAATAGAAAAATTTGTATTAATTTTGTTTTTTAATGGCACTAACTACCAAACATCTTCTTGGTATCAAGGACCTCAGTTCTGAGGATATCCAACTTATTTTATCTACAGCAACTCAATTCAAAGAAGTTTTACAAAGACCCGTTAAAAAAGTTCCCACTTTACGCGACGTCACTATTGTGAACCTTTTTTATGAAAATTCAACTCGAACTAGAATTTCCTTTGAATTGGCTGAAAAACGTTTGTCTGCAGATGTAGTCAATTTCACGGTTTCCAATTCTTCTGCCACCAAGGGCGAAACCTTATTGGATACCGTTAACAATATCCTAAGTATGAAAGTAGATATGGTGGTGATGAGGCATAGCGCTTCAGGAGCCCCACATTACTTAGCAAAACATATAGATGCAGCCATCATCAATGCAGGAGACGGCATCAACGAACATCCCACACAAGCATTATTAGACGCTTTTTCCATGCAGGAAAAAATGGGCAAATTAGCGGGTCTCAAAGTGGCTATCATTGGAGACATCATGCACAGCCGGGTGGCTTTAAGCAATATTTATTTACTAAAGAAGATGGGCGCCGAAGTAATGGTTTCTGGGCCACCTACACTCATCCCCACCTTTTTAAAGGAAGCCATGGGCATTCAAGTTGAATACAATATAGACAAAGCCTTGGCTTGGTGCGATGTAGCCAATGTACTTAGAATACAATTAGAAAGGCAAAATCAGCCCTTATTCTCTTCTTTAAGGGAATACAACCTGGCATATGGCATCACCATGAACAGGCTAAATAAGCTGAATAAAGAAATTCTCATTATGCACCCTGGCCCCATCAATCGCGGGGTGGAAATGGACAGTGATGTGGCCAATAGCCCTCATTCCATTATTTTAGACCAGGTAGAAAATGGGGTGGCGGTAAGAATGGCTTGTTTGTACCTTTTAACTGGTCGATCAAATCCAGCATAATTGGATAAGTTCTAACAATTTTCATACTTTTAAGGCATGCAAAGAATCTGTTTATTTCCTGGAACATTTGACCCTGTCACTTTAGGCCATATTGATATCATTGACAGGTCCTTGCCTTTATTTGACAAAGTGGTGGTGGGTATTGGTATCAATGCTTCCAAAGATCCCATGTTTACAGCAGATCAAAGAAAACAATGGTTTGATGAAATTTACAAAAACCAACCCCAAGTTGAAGTGGCCATTTATGATGGATTGACCGTTAAATTTTGCCAATCCATTGGCGCTAAATTTATCTTAAGGGGCATTCGTTATGTAAGCGATTTCGAATATGAGAAAACCATTGCAGATGCAAATCGTACCATGGATCGTCATATTGAAACCATCTTTTTAACTGGAGAACCTAAATATACTTCTGTTGCTTCTACCATTGTAAGAGATATTATTAGAAATGGGGGAGACGCTTCGCCATTTTTACCAGATGCTGTGATCCATAGTTTGGCGAAGTAATTAAAATTGACTTATACATTTATACCCTTCTTACTGTACTTCGTTCATTTTTAATCTGTAAGATGCTATTACTTCCAAAATAGTCGGATAGGTTTGTATCAAACAGTGTTTAGCAGTGGCCAATGAATGCCATTCTATTTTTTCAATGTCTTCGCTGATTTGAGGAATCCCATTTTGTGCAGTGGCAATGGTCATATGAAACCAATAGGTTCTTTTCACTACTTCTTCTTGTAAATATTTGTCAAAATAAGTATGGTTAGTGAATTTCAATAAATCATGTAATTGAATGTTTACTATCCCGGTCTCTTCCTGCACTTCTCGTAGGGCACAGGATTGAATAGTTTCTCCTTCGTCTAATTTCCCTTTGGGCAAATCCCAAAATCCCCTTCTAAAAATCCACAATATTTCTCCTTGGGGATTGGTAACAAGTCCGCCGGCGGCTAATATTTGTTTTGGCATAAAAATGTGTATAGTATTTAGTAACTCCTGAAGTGAATGTAGCAATTTGACTTTAAATTCGCAGCAAGAAAATATCCTTATGACCCATCAAAAAGCCGTTGCCGAAAAATTACTTCAAGTTGGTGCTGTAAAATTAAGTCCAAAAAATCCATTTACCTGGGCCAGCGGCTGGAAAAGTCCCATTTATTGTGACAATAGAAAAGTGTTGTCCTTTCCCTATGTACGTGATTTTATTAAAAGTGAAATGTGCAATGTGATATTTGAAAAATTTGAGGGGGCAGATATGTTGGCTGGGGTAGCTACAGCAGGTATTCCTTGGGGGGCCATGGCAGCAGATCAATTAAAGCTCCCTTATATTTACGTGAGACCCAAACCCAAAGAACATGGATTGGGCAATCAAATTGAAGGGGCCTTTGCCACCACCAATAAAATTTTAGTAATTGAAGATTTAATCTCTACTGGAAAAAGTAGTTTGCAAGTAGTGGATGTGTTAAGAAATGCAGGGCTGGAAGTTGTGGGAATGGTTTCTATATTTAACTATGGTTTTGCATTGGCAGATGAAGCTTTTAAAAAAGCAGGTGTTCCTTATTATTCATTGACCAATTATGCCAGCTTGATTGATTTAGCGGTAGAAAAAGGCGATGTAGATACAGCGACTCAAGAAACTTTAATGCAATGGAGAGAAAGTCCTAGTACTTGGAATTTATAGATATTATCTTTTAGCAGCACCCATCCTTTTGATTGAATTATAGCGCGTCTTTTAAATTCAACTTTTGGGTGGTTTCGAAATCAATAGGAATGGTTTTAGTAAACATTCCTTTAGACATGGTAGCAGAACCCTTTACACCAATTTTCATAGGTCTATTAAAAAGAATGTCCACTGTATTTTTTAAAAGTAAACTAAGCTCAATTTCCATTTTGGCAGGCAATACAAAATTTGAATGGGCAGGAATAATATAAGTAGAATCTAAGGTATATTGTGTGAGCAATTGGTCATTGATGAAAATAGAACAATCTAATTTTTTTAAACTAAGTTGAAAATTATTCGGATTTTGATATTCAAATTGGGCATTAAAAATATTTTTTCCAAAACTTGCTTTTTCAATTTTAATCGATTTTAAGCCTTTAAAAACAAAGGGTTTGGGTTCACTACAGGCTACTAAAAACAAAAACCCACAGGCGATTAGATACTTATTGAAGTTCATTTTAAAATTTTGTTGAAATTATTAGTTATTTGGGGTTTGAGAAAATATATTTACACAACTATTTGTTAAGACATGTTCCTTACCGATTTCCAATATTTTGGCACCATTGGCTTTATTCAAACCTTATTAAAGCAACCTCAAATTATTTTTGATGCAACTGCTCCTTTTACAAAAATGAGTTTTAAAAATAGAATGGTCATTGTAACTTCTCAAGGACCATTGAATTTAACCATCCCCATAATTGGAGGCAGAGACCAAAAAACACCATTGAATGAAATTGCAGTTGATCCAGCCACCCCTTGGAAGGAAAAACATTTTAAAGCTATTCGGACCGCTTACAAAAGAGCTCCCTATTTTGAATATTATGAACCCAGCCTTGAATTATTGTATTCCAAGCAGGAAGAAAAATTAGTTGATTTTTTAACTTCCTGTCAAGAATGGCTTACTGAACAACTAAAAGCCCATTGGGAAATTTTACCCACAAAACAAACAACAACATCAGAAAATAAGGAAATTGAAAAATATTTTTCTCCCTGGTTGCCTAAAAATTATCATGCATGTACTAGTTTACCAAAATACCAACAAGTATTTGAAGACAAGACTGGTTTTATTGCAAATGCCTGTATTTTAGATATGTTATTTTGTTGTGGACCAAAGGAAGTGAATCATCTTTTGAAGTTACACTAGCTTTTACAAAGCTATAGGAGTTACTTTTTTTGTTTCTAATTGTTCCATCTTTAATACAATAGCTGCGAAATCTTTATCAGAAATGGTGTTTATTTCCAGTGCTTGCAATACCAATGCAGCGCTACTGCCATTAAACAAGTCTTGAATCAATTGATAAACATATTGTTCTTGTATTTTTTCTTTTATTAAAACAGGCGTGTAAATATGTTTTTTGTTTGTCATGTTTCTAGTGACCAAGCCTTTTTCATTCATAATTTGCATCAGCTTAAGGGTAGTGGTATAACCCACTGATTTGGTTTGATGAATTACTTCATGCACTTCTTTCACCGTTGCATTTTCTTTGTCCCATAGGATGCTTAGAATTTCTAATTCACTTTCTGTAGGCTTATTTATCTTACTCATCTTTCATACGATTAAATTCGTAATCAATTTACGAAAATTTTCTTACCAACAAAAAATCCGCTCTACAATAGAAGCGGATTTTTTAAAATAGTAGGAAGTAAACTTTGTAGTGTACTAAATTATTTATTTTCTTTTTTCAAATAAGTAGAAAATTTTGCATTTTGCTCCTCCGTTAAGGCCTTGCCATTCACGGTAATTTTACCATCCTTAATTTGAATATTTACATTGTCAACAGGGGCTATACCTTCTTCTTGCAAAGCTTGTAACAAGGTTTTAGTATTAGCAGTAATGGTAACTGTTTTAGAATCATTTACTATTTTAGCACCCGCTGCAGAGTCGGTATTGATTACTGATATTTCAACTGTTTTAGTTTTAATTACTGCAGCATCTGATTTATGCATCGTGGCTAAAGTAGGGGCAATCACCAATGATACAATAGACATTAGTTTAATCAAGATATTCATTGAAGGCCCTGATGTATCTTTAAAAGGATCTCCCACAGTATCACCTGTTACAGAGGCTTTATGTGGTTCTGATTTTTTATAGAACATCTCCCCATTTATTTCTACTCCTTTTTCAAATGATTTTTTTGCATTGTCCCAAGCACCACCCGCATTGTTTTGAAAAATACCCATCAATACTCCACTCACTGTTGCACCGGCTAAGAAACCACCTAAAGCTTCTGGGCCTAAAGTAAAACCAATTAAGATAGGAGAGATGATGGTAATCGCACCAGGCAACATCATTTTTTTCAAAGACGCTTCGGTACTAATGGCTACACATTTTTCATATTCTGGTTTACCAGTACCTTCCATAATACCAGGAATGGTACGGAACTGACGACGCACTTCTTCTACCATGGCCATGGCAGCTTCTCCTACAGCACGAATGGCTAAAGAAGAGAAGATAAATGGAATCATTCCACCTACAAACAAAGCAGCTAAAACATCCGCTTTGTAAATATCAATATGTTGATTGTTTGGCATCGCTACACCTACAAAGGCTGCGAACAATGCTAAGGAAGTTAATGCAGCAGATGCAATGGCAAAACCTTTACCACTTGCTGCTGTTGTATTTCCAACTGCATCTAAAATATCTGTTTTCTCTCGCACTTCAGCAGGTAACTCACTCATTTCAGCAATACCGCCAGCGTTGTCTGCAATAGGTCCAAAAGCATCAATGGCTAATTGCATAGCTGTTGTTGCCATCATACCTGCAGCAGCAATGGCTACTCCATATAAACCTGCGCAATAAGATGCTCCAAAAATACCAGCAGCTAAAACAATAATAGGCATGAAAGTAGATTCCATACCAATGGCTAAACCACCAATAATATTTGTCGCGTGTCCTGTACTTGATTGTTTGATAATACTCATTACTGGACGCTTGCCCATAGCAGTATAATATTCGGTAATGATGCTCATTAAAGTTCCTACAATTAAACCCACAGCAATGGCACCAATTACTCCATTTCTTGTAAACTCAATGCCACGTAATGACATTGTTTCAGGTAGAATATTGTTTACTAAAAAATAACATGCTATCGCAGTTAAAACCATTGAACCATAGTTGCCCATGTTCAATGCTTTTTGAACCGTGGCTGTATTTAATCCAGCGTTCTCACTTATTCTTACAAAGAAAGTTCCAATGATGGATAATAATATACCAACACCTGCAATCATCATAGGTAATAAGATAGGAGACAAGCCACCAAAGGCGTCTACTAATTTACCACCACCTACTGCAGTTACTTCTTGTCCTAATACCATTGTTGCTAATACGGTTGCAACATATGAACCAAATAAATCGGCACCCATACCTGCCACATCACCCACATTGTCACCTACATTATCCGCAATGGTTGCAGGATTACGAGGATCATCTTCTGGGATACCTGCTTCTACTTTACCTACTAAATCTGCACCCACATCAGCAGCTTTGGTATAAATACCGCCACCAACACGTGCAAATAAAGCAATTGACTCGGCACCTAAAGAAAATCCAGTTAACACTTCAATGGTTCTTAACATTTCTGAAGGATCCCCATTGACATAAAATAATTGTTTTAATACTAAGAACAAACCACCTAATCCTAATACAGCCAATCCAGATACGCCTAAGCCCATCACAGATCCACCAGTAAAAGAAACCTTAAGTGCACGTGCTAAACTTGTTTTAGCTGCTTCAGCAGTTCTTACATTTGCTTTAGTAGCTACTTTCATACCAATATACCCAGCCGTAGCGCTAAATACAGCACCAATGACAAATGAAATAGCTATGCTCCAATGACTTTCTGCATTTTTAGTTGCCATAAAACCTAATAATAGGGCAACAATCACCACAAAATAGCCCAGGATTTTCCACTCTGCTTTTAAGAAAGCCATCGCACCTTCTGCGATATAAGTGCTTATCTCTTTCATTCTAGCATTACCAGCGTCTTGCTTAGCTACCCAGTTGAATTTCAACAAAGTATATAGTAAACCTACAATACCCATGGCCGGAACGGCATAAAATAAACAATCGTTCATAAAAAGTGTATTCTTTAGTTATAATTAAGGACTGCAAAAATAGGGGGTAAAAGTCAAAAAAAGCGTTAAAAGAGCAACTTTACTCGACTAAATTGGTCGTATCAATTTTACCGGTAAAAACAGAGGCAATTTCCTTGCCTTTATAGATAGATTTATTGAATTTATTGCCCAAAATGATGATGGTGGCCGATTCATTGATAAGACGTGTAAAAACCGTGTTGTTGCCATGCCACCAACCATTGTGATAAATGAGCTTTTCTTCGTTCGGTTTGGCCAAAATTCGCCAGCCTAATCCATAATTATGGTAGTATTTTTTGGTAGGACTTTGAGGTTGAAAAGCCATTTCGAGGGTACTTGGGGCCAAAAATTTACCCTCTGTTAATGCTTTGTCCCATAAAAGCATGTCTCTAGCCGTACTGTATACATTTTTATCTCCGTAGATACAATCAAACTTTTCTATCCGATAAGGCACCATTCTTGCATTGTAGGATGGGGTATATCTATCCATGGTTTTCTCACTAAAAATAAAAGTGTTGTCCATTTTAAGTGGCTTAAATAAATTTTCGGCCATATAGGTAGGAAAATCTTGTCCAGTTATTTTTTCAATCACCAATGCTAACAATACAAAATTCGTATTACAATATTTAAAAACACGATCGGGGTGGCTTTGAGGGGCAGGTCTTTTTTTAACCATAAAATCCAACACATCTTGATTTTTGTAAAGCCCTTGTTTAAAAGGGCTCTCCGTATTTATCAATTCTATTTTCTTTACCCATCTGCCTTTTTTATTTTTCACTTTACTTACATTGTACTTGCGAGACTCCATGAAAACAGTATAATCGGGCAATCCACTTCGATGCGATAACAATTGCTCAATGGTCACATCCGTATAAGGAAAATTGGAAAAATATTTTGTAACAGGCGCTTTTAAATCCAATTTATGTTGCTCCCATAATTTTAAAGCCGCCATACCTGTAAATGTTTTTGAAATAGAAGCCAAGTGAATGGGGGTCTCAGGTAACATTGCCGCTTTGCTTCCAAAATCAGAAAAACCTCTATAATCTTCAAAAATAATTTCCCCATTTTTGGCTACAATAATTTCTCCACTAAAGCCTTTATTACCCAACAATAAATCATATTTGGCTTTCACTTCTGCGCTTAATTTTTCTTTATTGTTAGCGCTTAATGCATTGTTTGGGAAATTGGGATTGGATAGGTATTTAGCACCTTGACTTGTCCCACAAGAACAATTCAAAAAAAAGAAGCAAAAAAGACATGCTAATCGTACGATCATCTGTTAGTTTTTATAAGGTACCCATCACAACAATTGGTACAAAAATAACGCTAAAACCACATAATTTATTGTTAATGAATAGCAAACAGTTAATTTTTTTTAACTTTGCACCATGAGCAACCTAGACAGTACGAGTTATCCCAAGGATAAAATAAAGGTTTTATTTCTTGAAAACATCAGCGACAAAGCAGTGCAATATTTCAAGGACCAGGGATATACCGATGTCAAAAAGCTTTCAGGCGCATTAAGTGAAGAAGAATTAATTAAAGCCATCAAGGATGTTCATATACTTGGAATAAGATCAAAAACATTTATCTCAAAAAAAGTATTAGACAACGCAAAAAAATTGCAAGCCATTGGTTGTTTTTGTATTGGCATCAATCAGGTAGATGTGAAAGCTTGTAAACAAAAAGGGGTAGCACTTTTTAATGCGCCCTATAGCAATACGCGAAGTGTAGCCGAATTGGTCATTGGAGCATCCATCATGTTAATTCGTCGCATCACCGATAAAAATTTAGCGGCTCACAATGGTATTTGGAACAAGGAAGCCAAAGGTAGTTTTGAATTAAGAGGCAAAACCATAGGTATCATCGGCTATGGTAATATTGGCACTCAATTAAGTGTAATGGCCGAAGCCATGGGTATGAAAGTAAAATTTTATGACATTGAAACCAAGTTGCCAATAGGAAATGCCAGTGCTGTTAAATCCTTAAAAGATTTGGTAAGCACTGTAGATATTATTTCTGTACACGTACCTGAAACCAATCAAACCAAAAATTTAATTAGCAAAGCCGTTATCAAACAATGTAAACAAGGGTCTATCCTCATTAATTATGCGCGTGGAGAAGTAGTGGACCTAGAGGCGCTAAGTATAGCAATCAAAGACAAACAATTATCAGGAGCGGCTATTGATGTATTCCCCATTGAGCCAGAAAAAAATGGAGACAAATTTTCTACACCGTTGCAAGGATTGTCTAATGTAATTTTAACTCCACATATTGGAGGATCTACTGAAGAAGCACAAGAAAATATTGGAGAAGATGTAAGTATTAAATTGTACCAATATTTAGAGCGTGGAGTATCTTATGGCTCACATACCATTCCTGGCATAAGCTTACCAGCAGTAGAAAACGCCCATCGCATATTGCATATTCACAATAACGTACCAGGGGTATTGAGTGCTATCAATACCGTAATGTCTAAAAATAAAATTAATATCCTTGGTCAATATTTAAAAACGAATGAAGAAATTGGGTATGTCGTTTTAGATGTAGACTCTAAATTGTCTAAGACAGCCATTGCACTTTTAAAAGAAGTGAAACATACCATCAGAGTGCGTATGTTGTATTAGTGGAGTTAAGTTGAATACACTTAAAGTTGCTCCAACATTTTTTTAATTTCTACCGTATCTACACCCGTTGATTGTAAACTCTCATGCATGGTAGCTTTAAAATACTGCATTTGACTCGGTAGTATTTTTCTAGCACTGCTGTGAATTTCTTTGGCTCCAGTAGCTGTTAAGATTGATTTAATATTATTAGATCGTACACCACTGCCTGGCAAGATGATAATTCTTTCCCCCGCTTTTTCCACTAATTTTTTTAACAAGGGTAAATTATCGGCTGCATTAGGTACTTGACCACTGGTTAAAATTCTTTTACATCCAGTTTTAATTACCTCTTCTAATTCATGAATTGGATCATGACATCTATCAAAAGCACGGTGAAAAGTTACTTCCATAGGCTTTGCCAAATCCACTAATCTTTTTGTTCTATCGGTATCTATGGTTCCATCGGTATTTAATATTCCTAATACAATGCCAGGAAAATTTAATTTTCTTGCCAAAAGCACATCCGATCTCATGCTGTTAAATTCATTTTCTGTATATAAAAAATCGCCACCCCTAGGCCTAATAATAGGAAATACAGGCTGGTCGGTTAACATGGATAAGGTGGCCAAACTTCCATAGGATGGAGTGGTACCACCTTCCAGGGGGTTTTCACAAAACTCAATTCTATCCGCTCCCGCTTTTATTGCATCTAAAGCAGCTTCTACCGAAAAAACAGCTATTTCAAGTAACGTTTTTGACATATATAAATTAATAATCTAAAAATGATGATTCAATCAATTTGTTGCCCTCTTGATTATGTACCGCATAATTAAATCCTTTGTGTAAAGCAAAAGCACCAGCTTCTCCTTTTTTATTGATGGCGATAAAACATACTTGTATGTCTTTGGCTTTTTCTTTTTTGATGCGTCTAATTTTTTCAATCACAAATTTACAAGCAGCTGTAGGAGATTTACCCTGTCTCATTTGTTCTACAACAGCACTGGCACCAGCCACTCTAATGACATCTTCACCTTGCCCGGTAGCCACCACCGCACCAACTTCATTGTCCACATACAATCCTGCACCAATGATAGGAGAGTCACCCACGCGTCCTCTCATTTTAAAACCAGCACCACTGGTGGTACAACTTCCACTTAAGTTGCCAAATTTATCCAATGCAACCATACCAATGGTATCATGATTCCATGCGCCATTACTTAATTTATGTGGTGCCATTAAAGAAGGATCTAATTGACTCAATGATTTTTTGCGTTCAATATTTACAACGGGCTTGTATTCAGATTTTTTTAACCAATTATCGTAAGATGACTTGGCGTCTTTAGACAATTGATCTGGCTCTAAGGTAAAACCTTCTGCTACTGCAAATTGTTGTGCACCTTCACCCACCAACATCACATGCGGAGTTTTTTCCATCACTTTACGCGCTACTGAAATAGGATGTTTAATGCGTTCTAAAAAAGCAACACTGCCGCAATTAAATTCATGGTCCATGATAGAAGCATCCAAAGTAACATGTCCATCTCTATCAGGATTACCGCTTAACCCAACACAACAACTAATTTCATCTTCCGTAACCATCACCCCATTTTCTACCGCATCCAATGCTTTACCACCAGCGCCCAATACTTTCCATGCTGCAAGGTTGGCAGCTAAACCAGCATCCCAGGTAGCCACCACCATTGGGCTAATGTTACTATTATTTGCAATGGAGGGAATAAAACCTTGGATAGTAAAACCAGTCACGCCTAAACTACTTAGGTTTATAAAATTTCTTCTATTCATACAAGCGGCTCTTTTATTTTATAAGTTTCAAGGTACGAACAATGAATTTATTTTATGTACTTTTAACTATTAATTTATGGAAGAACTATTTAAACTTTATGGTTGGGAAGTACTTGGTCATGAACCAATTCATCAAGGATTGATCAATAGTACTTATTCTATACAAACAACCACCGGTGAATTTATATTTCAATCCATCAATCACAATGTATTTAAGACGCCTAAAGCCATAGACAACAACATCAATGCGATCTCTGCATACATTAAAAAGCATCAAGAAAACTATTTATTCACCCATTTAGTCCCTACTCAAAACGGCAAAACTTTAATAGAGTGGGAGGGCGGTTACTATCGAGCTTTTCATAAATTAGAAGGGTATGCTTTAAGTGTTTTAGACAATGAACATCAAGTAGAAGAAGCAGCCAAACAATTTGCTCAATTCACGCTTGTCTTAAAACATTTTGATGTGAACGCTTTACAAGACACCCTTCCTCAATTTCACGATTTAAATTTAAGATACCATCAATTTACAGAAGCCATTCAAAATGGAGATGCAAAAAGAATCGCAGCTACGCAAGAAGCCATTGGTTTTTTAAAAGCGCACAAAAATCTGGTTGCTATATATGATAATTTCATACACCATCAAGAGGTTAAGAAAAGAGTAACACATCATGATACTAAAATTAGTAATGTACTTTTTAACAAAGTAAATGAGGTAGAAGCAGCCATCTGTGTAATTGATTTAGATACGGTCATGGCAGGACATTTTATAAGTGATGTGGGAGACATGTGCCGCACTTGCTTGTGTGCGGTTTCGGAAGAAGAAAAAGATGTAAATAAAATTAAGGTAGATGCAAAAAAATGGGCCTCCTTAAAAAAAGGATATTTACATTATATGCAATCAGAACTATCTGCTTTTGAATTAGACCACTTTTTTTACAGCGGTCAATTTATGATTTACATGCAGGCGCTTCGTTTTTTAACAGACCATTTAAATAGAGATGTCTATTATGGCGCCCATTATGAAGGTCAAAATTTAGTTCGCACACTCAATCAAATTCAACTTTTAGAACAGTACAATAAATTAAATTAATTTTAATTTAATAATTTTCATTCATTGCAAAGTCTGGCTTTCTGTTTTTCCATTTTCCTCTGGTGAAGTCTGGTATCAATTGCATCTGACCATGTTCTGCAATTGATTTTTCAGAAAGGGGAGTGATGGCATACCAAGTAGCTAAATCATATACATCTAATTGGAAAGGCACTTTTCTTTTAATACACTCTACAAAAGCGTTGTCTACAAAATAGTCCATGCCCCCATGACCAGCACCTTCTGCATCTTTTTCAAATTTCTTCCACAATGGGTGATCGTGTTGCTTCAAATAGGCTTCTGGATTTTCCCATTGATGTTGTTTTGGGGAAACGCCTTCTATATAGATATGTCCTGCATTCAATTGGCCAGAACTAAAATCCTGCCACAACCCCTGGGTACCTTGTACTCTAAATCCTAAATTATAAGGACGAGGAGAATTCGTGTCATGGGTAAGGATCATGGTCTCTCCATTGGCTGTTTGTAAGGTAGTGGTTACGACGTCTCCTAACTTAAATTTTAATTTCGCATTAGGATGATTCTCACCACCTTTAGGGTGCTCAACTATATATTTATGTAAACCTCTTGACTTGGTTGCAACAGCAGACAATCTAGTTAATAAGTTTCCTCTATTAATATCTGTCATCATGGCGATAGGACCTAATCCATGAGTGGGGTACAATTCACCGTTCCTATATAAGGAGTGATTGGTACGCCAAGCCGCCTCGCTGAAGCCATTTTTCCCAAATTCTACCCCTGAAGCAGGATCTGCCGAGTTAGGGCTATTGAATTTTATCCCTCTTAAATCGTGCTCATATCCACCTTGTAGATGTAATAACTCACCAAAAAGACCCTTTTTAACCATATTGTATACTGCCAATACATCTCTTCTGTAACATACATTCTCCAAGCACATCACTGGAATACCTGCTTTCTCACTCGCATTCACAATATCCCAACAATCCGTCAATTTAATAGCACCACATACCTCCACACCAGGAATGACGCCGTTTTTAATGGCTTCTAAAGCCTGTGGAATATGCCATTCCCAAGGAGTAGCAATAATTACCGCATCCATATCACCTCTTTTTAAGAGGTTTTTATAATCTTCTTTGCCATTTTTATATTCAACAGCAGCAGGGCGACCCGCCTTTGATAGTATTTTTTGAGCACTGGCCAACATTCTAGGGTCTGGATCGGCAAAAGCTACTATAACAGTGTCTTTGCGATCACAAAGCATTCCCAAATGACTTTGACCACGGAATCCTGAACCAATAATTCCAATACGAACTATGTCTTTTTTAACACTGGATTGCGCTTTGATAAATTGAGGACTTAGACCAATGGCCATAGAAGTTAAACCTGCATCTTGAACAAACTTGCGACGACTTAAAGGATTAGACATGGTAGGTATATTTTAGATATACAATTTAGGAATTAAACTTGAATAATTCAAGTAAGGTATTTCAGTAATTAGTATTCCTATTACAACTTGATTGCTTATCAGACCTTCAAATTAGGTATCCCATAGATAGCATACAAATCTCTTATTATCAATCATTTGACCCATTTAGAATACTATTTTATGCTTATAATTAACATTATGTTAAATAGATAATATTCAGCACACTTGTTTAAAGGATGCCCAAAGTTTGTAGCTTTAGTATTAGAAACTTAATACTTGATTATTCTTAAAATCATCTAACATGTACAGACCCTTTCATTCCACTCAACATTTCATTAAGTCAAGTTCATTGTATCTATTAATGACGCTATGCCTTCTTTCATTTTCGACCATCGTTTTGGCGCAGGATTGCAAAGTCCTCGACCCTAATTTAGAAGGCGTTTATACAGGAGAATGTAAAAACGGCAAAGCCTCAGGCATGGGAAAATCGGTGGGTAAATACACTTATGAAGGTGAATTTAAAGCCGGGCTTCCAGAAGGTCAAGGCACCATGATTGATGATATGGGCAATCGCTTTAAAGGAAATTTTAAAAAAGGCAAACGCGAAGGTGAAGGCCTTTTATTTTTAAAAAATAGTCAAGGCAGTGACAGCGTTCGAGCAGGCTTTTGGAAAAATGATACCTATGTTGGTTTATACGAGAAACCATTTAAAGTAGTCAATAAATCCATGATGGTGAGTTCCTTGACCATTACCTTCGACAACCCTACTATTCCCTCTAATAACAATGCAATCGAATTAAATATGGAAAGTGTTTCAGGAGGTTCTTATAGTGTACTACAAGGAGAAATACCTAAACCTGTTTTAAAAGAATCAATTTTTACAAAAGGAACTTATTTACAAATGATTTCAGTTACCAACGAACAAAAAAGAAATACTTATATTTTTCAAAATGTGACATTTCCAGCAGAAGTCATTTTTAAGATCAACAATGAGGAAGTTCAAGTTGAATTTAATGAAGCAAAGAATTACAAAATGAATCTAAAGCTAAAAAATTGATGCCACAAAAAATTTGAAATAAAAAAAAGGATCCAATTTACCTAGATCCTTTTTTTTATGGGACAATAGCCCCTATTTAACTTTTGCTATCTTACTTTGAAAATTTATCATGTAATTTATCATAGGAATTGAACTTGGCATCAAATTCATCGAATGCTTTTTGATCCTTTCCTCTTGATCTGTCTCTTTTATAAGCATACAAAGTTGCAAGAAAATCAACCGATCTTGAAGCCACACTTTTCTCAGATTTGGTTAAATTATCTTTGTCTTTAAGCACTCCAAATGATTTTTCAATCCATTCAATCGCACCATCTACTTTTTCTTTGATAGGCAAATCTAACATGGTATTCAACTTTTTGATAGAATCTACTTGAGCTTTAAATTGAGCATCCATGGCCAATTTTTTCTTTGGATCCTTAGAGGGTACTGGCTTATTCGCATTTATGGTTTGTAAAGCTTTTATGTTTTCTGATACCTTTTCATCTAAGGTATTAAATTGATTGTAGTAACTGATGCCCACATTAAATGCAGCAGCAAAGTTTTTATTGTTTTTATCAAAAGCACTTTTATACGCTTCTGCTGCTTTTAAAATATATTTTTCCCCTTTTGCTTCTGGAACCCCTTCTGCATTTCTGCCGGCCATAAACATGTCACCAAACATTTGCATTTCAATTTCAGTCATTTTTCCAGTAGCAGCAATTTCATCAAACAATTTAATTTTTTCGTCAGTGGTATAGTTTTTATCTATAAACTCTGTCTTGTATTCTACCCATGATTCTTTTGGATAAGTTTCAGCTGCTGTTTTTAAATACGTATCAAAAAGGGTTTTGTCTTTTTTATCAATGAATTTGATTAATAAAAATTTATACACTTCTACTAATTCAGGCGTATTCACTTTGTAATCAACCAATCTTTTATAATACGCAATGGTGGCATCTATATTACCAGCATTTTGATTAGAATATCCTGCATATATTATGGCAGTCGTATCAAATTTTTGTTTAGAAGTGGCCCAACCATTGGTAAAAATAATATCACTGTAAAAAACGGCTTGATCAAAATTTTCAGAAGCTACTTTCCAATCCTTGGTATTAAAACCAGCTACTCCATCTTTAAAACTTTTAACATACACATCAAAAAATGGATCCTGTCCATTTGTCTTAGCAATGGCAAAACTTGGATCCGTTTTTATGTACTCATCCAAGGAAGCTTTCAATTGCTTATAGGCATCCGGATATTTAGTAGCTAAAGTTGCATCTTTATTGATACCGCTATAAATACGAGTCAACCAATAATTGGCTTCCCCTGTTGATTTAAGCGCGGGTTTTTTAGTAATTATTTTATCGAAATCTGCTTTTGCAATTTCGTATTTTAAAATAATAATATCATTTTTTACTTTTTCAAACTCTTGGGCCTGTACACTTTGAAAAGAGATCAAAATGGCTAAAAACCCGATAATTTTTTTCATATTTTTCTTTTTTATTATGAATTATTGCTGTTAAAGTTATATTATTTTGCTGAGGAAGCTATTAGGTACTATTTATTCTACCACAGGATTTTCAGGTGAAGCATTGGATTCCGTTTCCGTTGGCGCATCTGTAGGAGTATCTGATGTATTAGTTTCCTCTAAATCAGGCCCTACCTCCTCTTGTTCTTCAATTTTAGAAGTGGCAGCAATTTCATCACCTTCGTCCAATCTAATTAAAGTAACCCCTTGCGTAGCGCGGCCTGCTTCGCGTATGTCCGTTATTCTAGTTCTGATAGTCACCCCTGATTTACAGGTAATAATCAAATCCTCTTTTTCTAGCACATCCATAATGCCTACCAAACTTCCTGTTTTCTCCGTCACATTAATGGTTTTAACGCCCTTACCACCACGGTTGGTAATTCTGTATTCCTCAATGGCGGTTCTCTTACCAAAACCTTGTTGACTCACTACTAATATGGTACGTTCTTTGTCTTCTTTATGTACACAAACCAAACCTACTACTTCGTCATTTTCATTGTCTACTTCAATTCCTGCAACACCAATTGCACCACGACCAGTTGGACGTACTTTCTCTTCAGGGAAACGAATGGCCCTACCCGACTTCACAGCCATCATTACTTCATTGTTTCCATCGGTCAAACGAGCAGCTAATAATTCATCGCCTTCATTAATGGTAATGGCATTTACACCACTAACTCTTGGACGACTAAAATCTTCTAAGCATGTCTTCTTAATAATACCACGCTTCGTACATAAAATAATAAAGTGATTTTGTACATATTCTTTGTCATCCAACTTACGTACTTCTATAATGGCTTTTACTTTATCGTCCGGTGGAATTTGAATCAAGTTTTGAACCGCACGTCCCTTACTTGTTTTTTCTCCTTCTGGTATTTCATACACACGCAACCAGAAGCATCTTCCTTTCTCCGTAAAGAACAACATGGTATCGTGGGTAGAAGCAATAAATAAATGCTCTACAAAATCTTCGTCTCTTGTTTTGGTACCCATGGCACCTCTTCCACCTCTTTTTTGTTGACGGTATTCTGAAACAGCGGTTCTCTTAATATAACCTAAATGGGAAATGGTAATCACCACATCTTCTTCTTCAATTAAATCTTCCAATTTCATTTCATCCGCTAAATATTGAATCTCTGTTTTACGCTCGTCGCCAAACTTTTCTTTTACTTCTAACAATTCAGTTTTGATTAATTCAAAACGCAAATGTTCGCTTCCTAATAATTCATTCAATGATTTTATAATTTGCATCAAATGTTCAAACTCTTCTTTTATTTTCTCACGCTCCATGCCCGTCAAACGTTGTAATCTTAATTCTAAGATGGCTTTGGCTTGAATATCAGAAATGCCCCATCCTGCAGTCATTAAACTTTCTTTTGCTGCTTCTGGGTTGGCTGAGTTACGAATTAAACGAATTACTTCATCTAAATGATCCAATGCAATTAAATAACCTTCTAAAATATGCGCACGTTCTTGTGCTTTTCTTAATTCGAACTTAGCACGACGAATGACCACTTCCATTCTAAATTCAATAAACTCACTTACTAAATCGCGTAAGTTTAAAATTTTAGGACGGCCTTTGCTTAAAGCCACATTGTTAATACCGTAGCTTGTTTGTAATTCTGTAAACTTGAATAATTGATTGATGATGACTTGCGCAACTGCATCTTTACGAAGCTCAATTACAATACGTGTTCCTTCACGCTTGTTACTTTCGTTATTGACATGCGTAATACCATCAATGGTTTTATCCACCACCAACTGACCAATACGATCGGTTAAATTATCTCTATTAACTTGATAAGGAATTTCATTGATCACAATTAATTCACGACCATTGGCTTTGGTTTCTACATTGCACTTGCCACGTAACACCACTCTTCCACGACCTGTCATTAATCCTTGTTTTACGCCTTCCATGCCATAAATGACACCTCCAGTTGGAAAATCGGGTGCTTTCACATACTGCATCAATTCTTCCACTGTAATAGCATTGTTGTCGATGTAAGCGATACAACCATCTACTACTTCTCCTAAATTGTGAGGCAACATATTGGTAGCCATACCCACGGCAATTCCTGAAGATCCGTTGACTAATAATTGAGGAATACGTGTAGGTAAAACAGAAGGTTCTTCTAAACTATCATCAAAGTTCAATTGGAAATCAACCGTATCTTTTTCCAAATCATCCAACATGGCTTCAGAAATTTTTTGCAATCTAGCTTCTGTATAACGCATAGCAGCTGGTGGATCCCCATCTTGGTTGCCAAAATTACCTTGCCCATCTACTAATTTGTAACGCATGGTCCATTCCTGTGCCATACGCACCAAAGTATCATAAATAGCACTGTCCCCATGGGGGTGAAATTTACCCATCACTTCCCCCACAATACGTGCCGATTTTTTATAGGCTTTATTGCTGTTGTTGCCCAATTCACTCATCGCATACAAA